>Ga0136643_10003282_pt1 | contig 21703 bp, 8 predicted proteins | sample TergutLab28metaG_FD_96883 | JGI IMG/M metagenome (GOLD analysis project Ga0136643, IMG submission 96883) | Labiotermes labralis P1 segment gut microbial communities from Petit-Saut dam, French Guiana - Lab288 P1 (version 3) (version 3) | ecosystem: Host-associated > Arthropoda: Insects >...
ATCTTGTTGGTTCTCTCTCTTCACCTTATGTTCACGATGTACGGTCACAAGAACCTAAGACCATTATCATATACATTTTAACACCACAGTCTGGCTTATTTCTTGGACTCCGGAAGTTAAGGCTAAACTTTTAAGTAAAAAAACATTACAATGCCCATAAAGCTAATGCAAGCATCCAGCCTCCCGAGTCGTTCATTAAAAGGTTTAAATGCATCAGTCACATAAACTTAAAAATATGTCTTACACTATAATTTCTAAAAGCATGACATGGATTTGGGGTATGGACAGCGTTTTTATCACGTCTTTCTTCCTGCACATACTTCCTCACCACAATACTCAGTCTATAGGAAAAAAAAGCTGTACAAAGAAAATTTAAAATTAGTGTAAGTAAACACGTAATAAATAAAGCAGTGTAGAATGTTCAACACACCACACGACGCCAGGTGTGACGCATATTGCATTACGTGGAAAAGTTACGTGTGATATTTTCTCATCTGTCAGCCGGTTGCGTTCTGTCAGTGTGGTTTCACTTGTGCCAAAGCTTGTTCACAAAGGTACTTCCGAGAAGCTTGCACAAACATCAGCTCTCAGCCACAGGTTCGGATATCTGTCTTTAAAAAGACATAAATGTTTAGTAAATTCCCTTCTTTGAATTTAGACGTAACTCAGTCACTGCGGTGTAGGCCCAACATTTCGATCTGTAAATTAGTTTCCTATGTTCAATGTTTTCATGTTGCTTCAAAAGAGTTAGCAAATTTTGCACGATCCATAATCCGGGCATTAATTGAATATAATGTAAAAGGTAAAGTGATCCCGTTACAGGACCCGTGTGGCCCAAGGGTTGGGTAGAGGTATAGCTCTACTCTTCCATGAACGCGGCACTAGAAGGGGGTGAGTGGTCAGCAGCACGCCCCGGCTGCACTTTACCCCCGGGAAAGACCCGGTACACATTTTACAGGAGGCTGGGTGGGCCCCAGGGCCGGTCTGGACGCGCGAAAAATCTCGTACCCACTGGGATTTGATCCCGGAATGTCCAGCCCGTAGTCAGTCGCTATACCGACTGAGCTACCCGGCCCACAATTGAATATATTATATATAATATAATAGTACTACCAACGATATGCACACTGGTGAATTACAGTTATATAGGCCTACAGTAACCTCCTACATGTTTCGGTCACTCATGTGTCGCTCTTCAGGGAGGTAATACAAAGGATAAAAATTAAAATGCGATACAATTATTGAAGTGACAGAAAAAATCCAAGCTATAAAATGACAATGACACAATCACAATTTAAAATACACAAAATGAGACTTTTCTAAAATTGTGCCGTAATTAAACGGCTGGAATACACGCACGTTTCATGCAGTAATGCACTATCTTTTAATGACAGAAATATGTGTAATACATTTGATAATGCGTTATTCGATCATTCTCTTTTTACAAATGCTCCGTCCTGACTTCAGTAGACATTTTTTGACGTTTTGCTGACCGTGCATCTCTGTATATTTATCTCAGTATTTAACCAACTTGATGCACAAAATTTGTTTCACAATAAGTTTTATTTCATGCCTCTACATGTTTCGAGCACATGTGCTCATCAACAGGAAATCAAAATTGCATAACACAGCCTCTGGTATCATCACACCTATAGGTGTGATGATACCAGAGGCTGTGTTATGCAATTTTGACCTCCTGATGATGAGCACATGTGCTCGAAACATGTAGAGGCATAGGAAAAGCTATTTAGTCAAACACAACTTAATCACTGAGGTGTATTTAATGACTATGCAATGGAAACAACTACATGTTTCGGCCTGTATTGGCCATAATCAGGTTGTCTAGGGAACTTAAGGGCTAGCTGTATGCATGCGCGCGCGCGTGGTGTAGTTGTTTCCATCGCATAGTCATTAAATACACCTTAGTGATTAAGTTGTGTTTGACTACATACCTTTTCCTAGTTTTACACACACAACGGGGATGACACACTTCCTAGATGTAGAGGCATGAAATAAAACTTATTGTGAAACAAATTTTGTGCATCAAGTTGGTTAAATACTGAGATAAATGCAGTAGACATGTTCATCTAAAAACATCGCCGGAACTGATGAATGTGTCCGACGTACCGAAAACAAACAGTCGTGTATCACTGAAATATTATGTGACGCTGTGGAAAGTGGCAAATGTTCGAAAGATAGAAATTAAATACCGAAAATTTCGTTCGAAAAACAGGTACACTGCTGTACTGCCCATTTACAAATTGGCATTTCAAGTGTAGCTGGCTGCTTAGAACATTTAGAATACCTACAGATGCCTGTCAAGAAAGGCAGATCGTACATTTCAATTGCATCTTCAAGGTCAGTGGCTAGTTGTTCTTTTACATAAGGATTTTTCACAGATTCTAACACTGACACAAAATGTTGCTAAATCTTGCACTCGCTAAACCATCAAATTTCAGAATAGCACACAGTGTCACCATATTCACACTGGACTTCGTTAAGAAAAGTCTCTATGTGTGTCTGCAGTTTAGTTCGCATAATATAACGACATTTCGGCACTGTTTGTTCCGTGCATCTTGACGGGTATTCATTCGTAACACAGAGAATGCACATTTGACACACAAAAATATATTCTTATATTGCTTCTACACGTTTCGGCGTCATTCATGTCGTCTTCAGGAAGGTTTACATCAAATTTAAAACTTACTAAAATACAATAATAATTCGAATTATATTACAGTATTCATGCTGCTAGTGTCAACATGTGGGTTTCTTCATTAGTGATTAAGATGGTACAGACATTTTTAGAACTATGATACCTTAATTATAAAAACCCCGCAAAAATTAGTATTTTATTGCTGTAATGTATTATACCTTTTACAAATATCTATACCATTTTAATCAGTCATTAAGAAAGACATATGTTGACACTAGCAGCGTGAATATTGTAATATAAGACGAAATGCTTTGCAACCTATTATATTTCAGTAAAGTGATCCCATTACAGGCCCGGTGTGGCCCAGAGGGTGGGTAGAGGTATAGCTCTACTCTTCCATGATCGCGGCACTAGAAGGGGGTGAGTGGTCAGCAGCACGCCACGGCCGCACTTTACCCCCGGGAAATACCCGGTACACATTTTACAGGAGGCTGGGTGGGCCCCAGGGCCGGTCTGGACGGGCGGAAAATCTCGTCCCCACCGGGATTCGATCCTGGACCGTCCAGCCCGTAGTCAGTCGCTATACCGACTGAGCTACCGGGCCCACGTTATATTTCAGTACGTTTTAAATTTTGGTGCAAAGGTCCCTGAAGATGACATAAATGTCGCCGAAACAAGTAGCAGCAATGTAAGAATATATTTTTATGCATAAAATGTGCCTTCGTAGGTGTTATGAATGAATATTACACCATAAAGTCACAATTTCTCTAAATCCGACAGATCTGCCAATTAAGTTGTGTTCATGGACAGTGCAATAGTACTGCATTAATTCATTCTGGAGATCTGATTCATGCATTCAGCGAGGTACACAGAAGTCTCGCCACCGGTAACTACATCCAGAAGCTTAAATATTTCCAGATTATGCTTCTGCATACAGTGCACTGATGCCTGAATGAAATTCGGTCCCTTAGACTGGCCTCGCACTGAAAGAATATCTAAAACACGTCAAAATTGCGTGTTACGCCACAAGTAATTTTTATATATTTGCACAGCTCAGGTGCTGTCCGTTGACTCATCCACAGTCAATGCACAGCAAGCACACTTGTTGAATTACTCGCAGAATTGAGCTTCAACACCCCTGAAATTTCAGCTTCTCCTCTTCGTACGCCATCAAATTCAAAGCAATGGCTTCGACTCCTTTCCGGAAAATTTGTACGACAGAACTCTTTGTCATCCCCCGGAACCTCCTCTATTAAAATGCCTCGATGCTTTGTGTGAAAACACACTCCAAGGCTCTTTATTAGGAATCACAACATTTCCTGAAATACTGCGTTGGGCTTTCTCTGTCTGAACTCGACAAGCCCCTTGCTGTTTTCTGAAATTCCCAGAACAATCTTGACTTAAATATCAATGTTTAGTTTTATAATTTCTTCTCAAGTTGTACTCGTCCCAACACACACTCTCGCGCATACGGTACTACAAGTACTGACGTAATGTAGTGTTTCACACAAAAACACTAGCCTTGCTAGTGCTAGCCTAACAGTTACTTCGTCACAATCCAGTATTGCACTTTGCTGCCAGCGCTTCCATGGGAGCTAATTTAATAACGCATCTCACAATAATAAAACAGTATAATGTCAAGCGCTCTATGCACGGAGAAACTTAATGGTGTGACTCCAAACTGAAAACTGAATGCTGTAACAACTGAGGTGTTCCTTCGGCTGGGAACACAAACAGGAACACCTCGATTTCAGTCGGTAGTTCACTTTATCAAGCACCGACAGCGGTACTCTTATAAACTGAAGGAAGGGACTTTTCCATGCCGGAACACGTTCAAGTCCAGGATATATCAGCTGTTGGTGGACAGAACATAACCAGGAAGCGCCACGGACCTGCTATAAAAACCAGAAGTCCTACCGGTAACATGTCCATGCAAATGAACTTCATAAATCTGCATGGACATGTACTGAGTATTTATCTACTTCCATACAGGCACGCGGTGGCGCAGTTGGTTGAGGTACTGCGCTACAAGCCGGATGGTCGCGGGTTCGATTCCGGATGGTACCATTGTAATTTTACATTGACATAATCCTTCCGGCCGCACTTATGGCACGGGGGTCGATTCAGCCTCTAACAGAAATGAGAACGACGCATATTTCCTGGGGAGTAGAGGTGGCCGGTGCGTAGGGCTGATAATCTTACCACCTTCATGTGCTGAGTGTCTTGAGTCTGGAAGCCTCAACCTTCTGGAACCCTCAGGCCCTCAGGGATTACTTTACCTTTACAGTACTGACATGTGAATTGAGCAACAGTAAAAAACGTGAATTTAATCGATTTCATTTACTGGCAGGTACAGTGTGGATTACCTGTTGGGATAAGCTACAATGCGTGAAAGAATTAAAAATGAAATAAACGAGGCTTGACACCAACCAGCTAATGAAACCAAGGTTTTTGTCGCTTACATTACATTCAACACCTTAAAATCTAAACAGAACACAATTTAACGTTCGTGTTTCCGTGCATCGCTAGTACAATTACAATTGACAACCAACAAGATGTAACTATTTTGATTTATTTACTTTAATCAGCTCTACATGTTTCGGGCTTCTGGTAATGTCCACAGATGTTACTGCTGGCTGGTGTTGCGTATACGCAATGTTTTCGCCCATCATCAGGAGCATATCACTGTAACTACAGCTTCTGGTAATGTCCACGGATGTTGCTGCTGGATACGCAACATCAGCCAGCAGCAACATCGGTGGACATTACCAGAAGCTGTAGTTACAGTGATATGTTCCTGATGATGGGCGAAAACAACGGCCGAAACATGTAGAGCTGATTACAGTAAATAAATCAAAATAGTTGCATCTTGTTGGTTATCCATTGTAATTGTAATTAAAGAATACAATTTTTTACATCCAGTTAGATATCGCACTCGTTGTGGTAATTCAAAAGACTGTCTTTGTATAGTTCGTAACAAATGAGTGCAGGGTAAGCCCGAGACATGTGGGCAACACAGGCAGGCAGTTAATTTGGCGCCTTTCTAACCAGTATTCTCTAAGCTTTTTCGGCCTAGAACAGGGTTGGCGAACATTTCTGAGGGCGCGTTCCCAAACTTCGGATAATTTTCGTAAAAATTATTTCGCTTGTGCAGAACCTGAATTTACCAGTACCACGTTTCCAGAGTGACGCCTTAGCGCCCAATATACGTTGGCGTATCGGTCAGCGGCCCAGCTGGCCCTGAATGAGCGCAACAGGAGACGCCGCGATTGTGACAAGGTGAGGTTTGTTTGAAAATACGAAGCATGGGCTTCAAGTGACTATGCAAAATACATACTTGATACTTCACTGTTGTCATTTGTTACACGTGGTCTGTGCCATCCCGCTACTCAGAACCTCTCCAGATATTTCTTATTAATGATTCATTTCCAACAATCGATTAGCTGTGAAGTTTTGAGACGCCATATCCTATTGATCTCAGGGTTTTTATGTTGTGAGACTGCATCAAAATCAGAGATCGGCGCCTCAAGCTACCTCTGTGTGGCGTAGCATGAAGCGATTGCTATGGAAACGTCAAATCACGACAGGCCTATGCATAATGCAGACGTTGCGCAATTCCACCAATCTTGTTCTGTTTTGTTAGAACAAGCACTCATGTAATGACATACCGTCTGTCCATCTGTCTATCTGTCTGCCAGTCACAGGTTTGCAACTTCATTCTCACCGTACCTTATTCATCGCTTCAAACACAATATGCATCCTAGAATGCACTTCTCACACCAAGCGGACAGCCTCTTCTCCTCGTTCAGCGCAAATGACACAATTTTAAATGAAGATCTCATGTCAGACAAACTGACTGCTAACTGAAACGACTTCCTGATCACCCTGAAGACTCAGGCAGCAAGCTCCTTCGAAAAGTCTAACAAATATCATCATCATCATAAACATAAAGGATTGGACCCTTTGATCCGTTCCGTCTCCAGAGTTACAACTGCTCGCGCCAACGCTTCATCGGTCTTCCAATTGTTCTCCTTCCTTGTGGTCTGTAGTGGTATGATTGCAAAGGGATTCGGTTTTGTGGCATTCTTTGCAAGTGTAGATGTCTAACAAATAACAGGACATAATATCTCAGAAATCTAAAATTTTCATGAGAAGCGCTGTGAACACCTCAGATGACACATGAAACAGGGGTTTTGCCAAGATCATGGTAGGTTACGACGAATACTTTATCAACTACTAACGTTCCTTGTGTGTGTGTGCTATCATAACATCGGCCAGGACAGACTGGCGAAAACCACGATAAGAATATCCAATATGAGACTGTACGGACCGAATGCAGCGCACCTGGCGGCCACAACACAAATTCCCGACTGTCATTCAAAATTGATGTGTTGCCATGGTGACAAGTGCAATCGATATAAGAGGAGTGGGATGAAAGCACCTTAATAATTAGGCTTAGGAAACAAGATGGCTGTTATTATATAGTTTATGCGTGGGTCACAAACAGAACCGTCTCGTAGTCTCAGTACGTCCTCTCATTCGTAACCAGATGCTACCATCAGTGTTATTATTCTGAAACAAAACCCATTTTCACACTAAATCTGTGCATTTTCCCACCAACCGTATCTGTGCATTGCATTGTTCTCTCAATGCGCGTAAACAGCTGCTGTTTCCCTAAACAGCATCAAATGGCTGATCTTATTAGTGGAGACCGACTACGTTCCCTGTAATGCAGAAACTCAGTTTACATCAGACTCAGATTTAAAAGCCTTGTTGGACATAACCCGCTCTGGTTAGCAAATAAATGTGCGGATACTTGTCAAGGGCCCCACACATGGATTGGTTGCGTGGGTGAAATCTATGGCCGAGTTGGAGCCTTTGTGCCATTTAATATGAAGATTATCGTTAACGCGCCGAATTACAGAGTGCCTGAAATTACGAACTATTAAAATTCATTAGCGCTGCAAAAAAAAATCCATCTACTCGAAGCCTAGGGTACATTTCAAGCCAATTCGCACCCATTCACCCATGCCATTGTTCAGCGCAGATGCTCGTAGTGGTTTCCAAAGTGGCTCGTTTTCTATGATTATGGCCCAACATTTCCTGCTTCTCCTTTATCTCGCCTACATCACAACACTCCTTTTTGAAAGCACGTCATTATTACGCTCAAGCTGTGGGACCCACCCCTGACCACACTAGATGCGACACATGCAGCTACGATCCGGATAAAGCCGGCCAATCAGACTAGTACACAGCCTCGTCTTACATGATGATCCTACAGCCCTCCATGAAGATCAGTTTTAGTCACACGCAGACTGTAGAATAATAAGCTATGAACTAGCTAAGGCCCTGCGCCTTTAACATACACTGGTAGTACAGTTTAGCGAAAGTAAGAGGAGTAGTGTTAACCCTTACTCTGTATTTTATTTTATTTTTACTTCATTGTATTTAGTTTATTCTTATTTCATTTTACTTCTTTGATTCTCGTTTCTACTCACAAACATTGTATGAGAAATTACATGATAAAGAGAATTATAACTCCACATATGAAATTGTACGGATGAGATTACTGTGATATTAGCCTGATTTATGTAAAACAGTAGATACTGCTGACAACTAGATCAAGTTTATAAACTTAAAATTATAGTCACAGATGCTACATATTATTGTACATTTTACACCTTAGTGTAATTACACAGCACACATAGACATAATATAATACCTACCATAGATTTAACTATAATAAGCTTAGACATAGCTTGGTAACAGCATTGACCCCTCATGTAATCCACACCGTCCAAACTTTCTGACAGATACGAGATCTCGTGCCCACCTTACCCCCTTCCTTCCTCATATAAACAGCCCATGTATGTTTTGTATAACCTCATAATAAGTATTTCAGGTACAACCTGAAGATGGCCATGATCAAGCGCCGAAACATGTAGTTGTACCCTTTGTAGAAAATACTTTATATTCTACCAATAAATATAGTTGTGTTAGACGAGTACACACACTGTACATTAGTTATTCCAAAGTCACTTCTTTGTATATCACATAAGTCGATCCTATACGCGCCCAAAGACTTCATCTGGCCCGTTCACATCATCAACCGTGTTCTTGTTATCAAAACAGTAAAATCAAGAAGCCACTACAGCATAACATCATATTTACTTTCTCACGAGGTATATAACAAATGATCAGTCCATTCGAGCTTTAGCTCCCCACAGGACCGGGAGATTATATCTTTTTAAAGCGTCCAGATAGGCTCTGACGTTCACCCAGCTTACAACCAGTGGATGCTTGGCGCCTTCCCGCTACGAGGAGTGGAGCAGTCGGGACGCAGAACTAAACACATACCCTTATACTAAGTTTAAGAATGCATGAAGCCATACCTCTACCCCACATTTCTTCATGACGCGTGCTCAATGAAACACTGGGAAAAACCTTGTAATATTCATTCCGTGTCTGCTGATCAGTAGTATACAAAAATATCAACAAAATGCACACAGTCCTTTACGCACTGACAATTACATTAAAACAGTGAAACTCCTAATAGAGCTTTCGAACCTGGCAGGTTCATCATCAGGCAGTACATCAAACAGTTTTGTACAAAACACGATTAATTATTTTTAGGTAGTTGAAGCCTGATCCCTTCAGCAACGTGTAAAAGAACACAGACATTTGCTGGAAGTATTCTGTGTAGAATGGCTAAGTATACAAACGAGAACGGAAAAATATAACACAGCGTATAGAAGGCAGCATGTGTATGCGTAAAAACACTGGGATGAATTTACTTGATTTATTTATTACTTTATACTTCCTGATCTCTGCCCTCCGAGTCACTACACACAGCGCTGAAGAAATTACGATTACACTACTGAAATTAAGGATAGGGTTTTGTTAGTTTAAGTTTCAACCTGTTTGATTCTCATTGCCCTCAGTATGGTACCTCTTTTCCGATCGCCTTGATTGGCTGCTGAGTGGAAGGAAAAGGTCCACCGTTGGCCGATGTATCAATCTTCACTATAGATTCTCTCTTCTCGCTGCCAGATCTTCGTCCAACCCTAACACTGGACCACTTGTAAGAACGGGATTCGGTGAAATCGCGGTCCACGAGTGAAGGACGCTTACCATACAGTTCGTACTTGAGGCTTCCGCCCTTTTTGCGGCTTAAGTCACTATGGATGATGGCGGGCACCTCCAGCTGGAATAATGCTGTCTCCAACTTGCACTCAGCCATCAGGATAAGCAACAGTGTCCCTCAAAATGTCACAAGAGTCCATTTATGCATCAACATTTCCCACGTATGTCACTGAGAACTGCAGTATACTGCAAGATAAAAACAGCTCGAACTACAATGTTTCTAATTTCGCTGTTGCACTCGCACGTTAGAAAAAAGTCCGCGAATATAGCACGATTATTAATGGCACAATGTGCCATGCTGAATCAGCATACTCTTGTTGCGCTCTGACATGCTAAAATGTACAAAAATAATCAGATAATGCAGAAGCTCATTAAAAAATTAAATTAACCTTACCCACTGCGCACCTAACAGTGAACAATCAAACAGACTATGAATTTTACTTCGTGCCGTTACCAATATGTACGGTAGTCACGGCTGTTAGAGCGACATGCAAGTATTCCAGTGGAGATTTTGAATGGAATTTCAGTCCTAATTCCCCAAATTTCTTTCAACTGCATCAAAAAACTTTACTTACTTGATTTGAGTGTTATTTCATTCATTCTGTACCGTTTTCATTAGAATATAATGCGATAGTGACAAGGGTAGTAAGCATACTGAAAAAAGAACCTGGTATTTCTGCTTGTTGTGAAAAAAAGCTAAAATTTTACTCGCCATGTAGAACAGACAGATAAATTGACAACAAGCTGACAAATCTCTAATTGCGCCGCAGCCTGTTAAAATACCGAACCACACATCGACCGTGGTCGTGTGTCGGAGGGTACCAATTCGAACCTCATGATAAAAACCGGGACCTGCAATTTTCCACTGTGCCAGGAAGAATATGAATGGTACGCCATAAAGAAGGATAGAGAATGGCAAGGAATTGCCTACACCGATAACCGAACCCCAGGCAGCAAGTCACATTAGTGACTTAACTGTCCCAGCCATCCAAAGTGCCGTTATGTAAATCTCTCTCTCTCTTTCTCTCTCTCGATCGCGACTTCTATGGTTTTGGTGCACTACTGCGGTACTTCGAACATCCTTGTCGTCATTTTGCACCACCATAAGATGAAATTGCACTTTATTTTGTGCCCGAGACAACAGCTCTACATGGAATGCAAATGACAAAATGAGATGTAATGTCTGTTTGTTAAGGCACCATATGCCTGAAACAAGAATATTTGCTTTTTCAGTGCCCTTTCTGTAAGGGTTAAAGTGCGACGGATCGCGATACAACAATTATAGGCACCCAGGGCCTTCTCAGTAACTGACCAACTTAATGCACAAATTCTTGTTTTATAAGAAGTTTATTATATTCCTCTACATGTTTCGAGCACAGTGTGCTCATCGTCAGGAGGTCAAAATTGTATTATACAGCATCTGGTATCACCACACCTGTAGGTGGCCGTTCGGTGTGTAGGTTGAGACAGTCATCTCCCAACCTGTGCACCGGACGACCACCTACAGGTGTGACGATACAAGATGCTGTATAATACATTTTTGACCTCCTGATGATGAGCACATAGTGCTCGAAACATGTAGAGGAATATAATAGACTTATTGTAAAACAAGAATTTGTGCATTAAGTTGGTCATTTACTAAGATTGTACTGAGATGCACGGTCAGCAAAACATCAAAACCCAGGGCCTCTTATCCGTTCATTAATAAAGAGACTACAAGGCTTGCTTCACCGTTCGTTGCTATAGACCTTCAAGATTCCTTCTCTAATCATTATTGTAAACATTAAGGTTTCCTTCTCTGTTCATTTATGGTGACCTCAACGCTTCCTTGTCCATTCATTATCAAAACAGCGCCATGTCAAAGTTGATTTATGGTGTAAGAAGCACTCAGCAGTGCGGCATATTGTCCATGATTAATCTTGGAATGAAACAGATTTAAATCCAGTGATATTTCAGTGAGATGGATTAATGTGTGAATTTTATACTGTCCATTTTATTAATTTCGGGCGCTTTCAGGACGTGGATAGCAATTAGCCGGCAATGACACGTCGCTATCAAACACCGTCTTATCACAACCTAGTGTCCACGTGTCATGCAGCACGTGACTATAAGTGCTGATAGCCTAAATACAGAATAATTCAAAATGCTGAGTCCACATGCACAAGCTAACAGTCGCTCTGTTGGTCGAAAAATTCACCAACTTTTATGTAACATAGAAATTTATTATCGTTTTCACAAAATCTCGCCATTACACTTTATCCTGAGCCAGACTAATCCAATCCGCATCATTTCACCAAATTTCCTTAGGATCCACTTTCCTACACTTTCATCGACACCTAGGTCTGTCAAGAGGTAATGTTCCCTATGGTTTTTGGCCATAATACTGCGCGCATCCCTCGTGTCTCATAAGCTACAGAATTGAGTCTATTGCTACTTAATATAATTGACATTCACTGGAAATGGAATTAATCTCGTTGTTCCTTCAGAGTCATCTGCAGAGTATGGGGTGTTCTCTGTGGTTCAGCCCTGCACTTGTTTCTTATTTTACTCACAGATCCTTTTTGATTTATATAATTTATATAAACATAAATAGAATGGGTGACCGTGAATAACGAACTGGAAAGGAAGTGGTGGTGGACTAATGCAGTATACAAAAAAATTCCAAAAGGAATTGGAAAAGTGAAAAGAAAATGTTTGTTATAACAGCCGGCACGTGGAAGGCAGGAGCCCGGAGACTCGCCTGTCACTGGATCCCACTCTAACAACAGACCCGCCTGCAAGTGAGTCCTATTCTGAACCAACTCGTCTGCCAGTGAACTACCCCCCCTGCCACTGGTTCTATGCGAACAAACTCGCCTGCCAACAAATCCAATCCTGAACAAACACACCTGCCACTGGACACTATACTGAACAGGCCTATTCTGAAACACATATTTATATGGTCATGCTCTCTCGTCAATTAATGTTATTCTCACACCTACACCTGGGTCTCCATGCGTGCTACATGTCCGCCGGCACTGATACACAGATACTCTAACACGCACAGTCGCCAGTTACACCCTGGTTGCACTGAACTACCCTCCGGCAGCTGCGGGCGTCCGAACACTGCTCCAGTCTGCGCACGCGCCCTGCACACCCACACGCTCCATGCTATAACAGCACAAGGCACTCCCCTGGACTTGGCGCTATTTACGGTTCCGACGTGTTAATAAAACAACGGACGCTCGGTCTTTGACAATTTGTAAGCGGTCATAGTTCGATTATTCGTTCTATGCCGTCCTGTATAAGTACCTACAGGCCGTGTCATTGGTCGATCTCCCATCCAATAAATCGAACTGATAATTTTAGACTCAATTAACATGTCTATAACCGGAAACTACATTACGTATGAAAGTAATATCGGTAAAAAAGCAACACTTGTCAAAGCTCTGAAGCAGGAAGTTCATTCAAATAATATTCAAAGGATAAGTTCGTGCCTCACAAAAACAATGCTTGTCAATTACAAATGCCAGCAGGTTAATGCCCTTCATGAAAAAGAAATCGCTGTTTATTGTGAGAGTCACATAAAACACATAAATGCAACCTGTGTTCAAAACGTAGCGCTTTCAAATGTTGCAGAAGGCGGTACACACAGTGACTACGGAGATTAAACAATTATGAACTCATACAGAATCATATGAAATACATGCACGCATCGCGCTGCGCTACACAACGGACTGTAGGCGTCACACACATGAGCACACTGCAGCTCAGTGAACCCTAGAAAAATCAGTGGAATAAGTTCACTGCACGCCACGGGGAACAAAAGAACTGTCAATCAGGCAGAAACTTCAGGAGTCTAAAACATACGAGGTCAGTGAGCGGGAATATTGGCTACCAACAGAATCTGGGGGTCATCTTGAAGAAGACCCATATTGACCCATAGCTGTTTCATAAAGGCTTCGGGAACAGAATTACAGTTATTTCATTATCGCTAATGTCTTGCATAACAATGCTGCAGAATAATTGTTCGTAGAAGTATTTCGACAGCTGTTCACGTACGTCGGCTTGTACAAACAACAGAACGGCCGATAATACCATACGGTTCACCCGGATACTGACTGATGCCAGAAATTCGAAGGCTTCACACACGTATTCAGCGATCCCTCACGGGACTTCAGGAAATGTCCATCGGAGCACTTAAGGAAACATGCATGAGAAGGAATTGTTTGGCTGAAATGCTTTGCTGATTAGCCCAGTTACAACATGCATAAAATATTGAGTTTTTTTTATGGTCATTCTTTCGTCTCCGCTGCTTTCATCTAATTAAGAGAGAACGTACGTCATTAGCTAATTTTATTTACTTCCTGAAGTTGCAAACTCGGTCTGATGTTTATTGGACCGTGCATCATTGTGATAGTAGAAGAATAACAAACCAACTAGTTGTCACCTGTTTTATTTACTTTACTTCTTAAATACTCAGCATGTTTCGGGCATTAATATGTCCATCTTCAGGAGCTTGCGACTATGTTGTTGAACTACCACATTGGCTGTATTGTTCTTGGATTGCTGTGTGTTGGAGTTAGGGTGCGGTTCGGCTAGGGTGGTATCCGAAGATGGACATATTAATGTCCGAAAAATGTTGAGTATTTAAGAAGTAAAGTAAATAAAACAAGTGACATCTAGTTGGTTTTTTATTCTTCAACTGCAAACTCAATGTTGATATCAGTCATAACAAAAACTCCAGAATATCCAAAGCCCGTAGAACCTTATCAAAAATAACTTCCCGCGGGCCTCATGGCACGGCGCCCCACAAAACAGAGGGGCAACCTTACATTTATGCTTAATTCAATGGCACTTCAAAGTAGAGGGAAATATGATTTCCAAAAAATAGTACATGTAACCATAACGTACGATAAACACCACGCTCAGACAAATATTTTCGACGACAATCTACAAGTAAAAGCCATGTGACGGTGTGAGGGTTAGAAGGATGGTCTGTTCTCTAAATGCACGGTCGCTTGGAACCTTTTAGTTACGTACTGAGCATACTTATTCACCTGAGACATTCACGCAACTCGGATCACTATGGCAACCGGCTGATTCTGTGCATAATTCGCCCACACACTGGAACGTGGTGAGCTTTGCTGCCTCTCTCACCATAAATATGCACTCCGGCAGGGTAGCTCACTCTCTCCAAAAGCGAACTTTGCGATATGTTTCACTTTCATGTCTTTATATTGTTCAGGAACTGAGCAATGCTCAGCATCGCGGTTTTCACGCAACGGCTCTCTGAATTCTCGTTCAGTCGTTTAGTTTGTCAACGTCTGTATAACAGAAAGCCTCCGGTAACCCACGAATGACATTTGTTATGACCTCCAGAATTTCATATAATGCTAAACTGGTGACCTCAGCAGTCAGGGGTTCATTCTGATGGCTTTTAAAGAACTGAAACTATTCCTGCTGTCGTTTCCCTTCTCGGACCTAACAGGTAACACCCAGACATATCAATAAATTCAACCCGTGCTGTTGCCAATGTGGCAGGCAGACATTACTTACTTACTCCATGGTGCAGAGTCCTTCTTGAGCAGCTAACTGGTTTGCAGCTAGTCAAGAAATTCCTTGCATTTCACGGAACCCGAAGATCCATTATCGCACTCACAAGCGTCCACTACCTGTCTGTATCCTGGGCCAGCCCAATCCAGTCCATATACCCACCTCCTGGAGGTCCATCCTAGTATTATCCACCCATCTGCGCCTAGGTCTCCCCAGTGGTCTTCTTCCCTCCGGTTTGCCCAGCAAAACCCTATACACCAATCTCTCCTCACCCATAAGCGCCACATGCCCAGCCCATTAATTATATCGTTATTTTCTTTATTTAACTGAAATTATATACCCACACACTATGACAATGCCTTATAACGCAATCATATTCCAGGATACGAGCGGGTATTTCTGTTCCTTACGTATATAAACAAACTGCTGTGAAACTCGTCCAGTGCTTAATTCAAAAATAATTTTCCTGTGTTGAGACAAGTTCTCGGAAGTTTGAAAAATTTGGCCAATGGAAGTTTTAATAAGGTGCACAATCTGCCACGTGTAAAATTTAAGAACGATGTAGTTTTTTTACAGAATAAGTTAAGCTAAGCTAAGCTTCCTCAAAGCGATGATTATATTGAAAAAATATGAATAAATATTGTATTTCCCCACGTGCTACGACCGAAGTCCTTTCACTGGCTCCAGAACTGAAACGAGCAAACGGACAATTTGGAGCGAAGTAATTTGTCTCCAGTTCGAATTTTAACTGATACTGTATGCTATTCTGAGCGACACAGCCTATTCAACAGAACTCTCGGCGCCTCGCCTCGCCTCGCCTCATCACTCCAGCAAGCCACCGCTGCAATCAGACATGTCAGTCGCGCACACGATGAACAGTACCCACACCAGTTCATTACCGACACACGTTCTACTGAGGCACTCCTCGTTTACGCAGCTGACAACACTTTCTAATGTCGAAGTTCGTCTAAATATAGTTTGCAGGGTGTTCCGCCTGCGGCGTGCCACACTTCATGTGCCATTATATGAGTAACGTTTGGTACAAAATTCTATATAAACACATAACCTTTACATCGCTACGAGCATTTTTATCTTTAAAGATATTGTTCGACTGCAGTGAATCATGGAGTCCGTCGACCGCATAAGGGGAAATCATCAGAAAAGCTAAAAAAAAAAAAAACCGTATTTTTGACACGCATAGAATTGTGCCTACACAAGTGCGCAGGTCTTTTGAAACAGTGATTAGCCTAACAAAAAACGACGTCCTTTGATATGTTCTAATTAAACTGATATTTTTATCTTCGACGCTATAAGGTACCTACGTAAACTAATATAACAAACTCGGCAACGTAACTAAAAACTTATGTATTTCTTTTGTGGTATCATCTGACACATAAGCTCCTTTTGACGTTGTACCGACGGTACAGCAAAATTTACTTGCTTCTTTTGTTTTGTGCTGTTAAAGGACATATGTTGTACAGTAGGTTAGGATTAACCTTTTGGCGCCGGAATTATTTTTTTAATTTTAGCACACCCTGTATATAAAATGTGAATAATACAGGAACCAAATATGTTAGAATTATGAAACGAACTGCATTTTGAAGAGAAAAAAACGGAGAGTATACACCATGCTTAAAATATTCAGTACCTATATTTGTTGAATAAATATACAAAATGCAACTTTAGAGGTTAGCGGTGCGGTACGACTACTATAGTTGACATTAGGCATCTAAAGGTTAATAGATATCTTTATTTTGTGGTGTTATCTAACATGTAAGTTCATTTTTGTACGCACAGTATGAAACGTAGGCTTATGTATTGTAAATATTTCGGTTGCAGACACGTAGAAAAATGTAATGTTCGCAACGAAGTAAGGTTGATAACCGGGCATACGTTGATATAGCATTTTACTCAAAATGACTCGTAGAATAATGCCCTGAAGTTTAACACACCTTGTACAGAACACGTAGCATGTACATTCGTTTCTCACCTCCCAGATAACATTGCGTCATCGCAAAGACCAACCAGCTAATGCTGTTCAGGGAAGTAACTGTTGTTTATGTCAGCATCACAGGATATATATATATATATATATATATATATATATATATATAAATATACTGTGTGGGCAAAACGCAAAATATTTAATGTTAGAGTAGGTGGTACTCACAGTTGCCAACTTACTTCTAAGAGTTAATTATCGGATAAGATGTTATGGCCCATATTACAAAACAGTTATCAAAACCAAAAAGTTTGAGAGGCACATAGGCCCTTCTATGTCTTAGATCTGCTGCGAGGAAGATAAAACAGACGACAGCGCTCCTAGCGGTACAGGAATGAGATTAACATTGAACCATTTGTTCGCAAGCAGAAAGGGTAAAGGTTGGGGGAATGTCACCTGTGTGGCGAGAAGACACCGGTCAGCTCAGCGGTCGTATTCGTTGAAGAAAAGAAAGTCATCTGCAGGTTTAGCAGACGTGGCAATCAAGCCCTCTGAACAACGGAATGACCATCTTCTTATAATAAAACCAACTGGATGCACTAATTTCTCAAATTTATTTTTGGAATAAAGCTCTACATATTTCGGACAGTTCCTCTGCCCATCATCAGGAGTATTCCACTGTACACACAGCAATGGTATATGTCATACAGGTTTTACTGACATATACCACTGATGTGTGTGGAGTGAAAAACCCCTGATGATGGACAGATGAACTGCCCGAAACATGTAGAGTTTTATTCCAAAAATAAATGCGAGAAATTAATGCATCTATTTGGTTTTATTATAAGAATATACCACGATGCAGGTCATCTGAACGTCTAACATTGCTTCTCTTTATAACCTTTCACAAAGGGGCTTTTAAGAAAGGTCTTATTTCCAGCGTGGGCAAACATATTAAACGCCAGACTCACTCAGTCGGTACGACAAAGAATCCGTGTTGTATTACCGACAGGATAAAATTTCATCTCCGCCACAGCGTCCAGAACGTCTCTGGCGCCGACACAGATTCCTGTCCAAGAGGACTGGGATTGTTTCGCTGAGGCATGAAGCTGAACATTCAACCGAAGTTAGCAATGAGTGGAGTTACACTTCCGCTCTCCAAATACTTCGTGGCGTAGCGCTTAATTAAGAACGGGAAAAAAGTTTCTTCCTACGTATTTAAAGAACTATTGACTTCAAAAAGTCACCTTAAAAACAGTGGTACGTTTTCGTCATTTAACTTCAAAATACGGGTACAAACGAGGAGGCTCAGTCCGTACCTGTGACCCAAAATGTCACTGAAAGAAGTGAGGTGCGAAAAAATGAAAATTGGCGGCAGCGGCTGTTGGTTCACAGACGTAACATGCGGGTCACATCAATGCAGACGCAGATCGCCGTGCTACAGTGGCAACTTCTCCGCCACAAGTACGCTACGGGTTGCGGCAACTCTGGGCTGAAGCATCTGAGACCAACTGGCATACAGCAGAGCAGCGGTGGTAAGAAGCACAGGAAGTACTTATAAATACCACACATAATGAAAACAGCCAGAAGAAATTAAACATTCCTCAAGTACTGAAATTAAGATGGGAAAATAAAGAAAGAGACAGCGAAAAGGAACTCGAAAAAGTAAATTACAGGAAGAAGACAGACATAGAGCAGGAAAAAAAAAAAAGCAAAATATCTGAATTTCTCACAAAAGATGAGGATGAAGATGACGGTCCTGCGGGTTGTGACGACATGCACTAAGACATCTATCAACCAAATCACATGGTTTGTATAATATACTATGTACCGTCAATACACAACATACATCAAGGCAAGATGCAATAATTACAAGTAGATTATATTTGCCAAATATAACCTTCTTGTAATTATTGCATCTTGTCTTGACGGTGCATAATATATTATACAAATCTGATATACATAACGGGATGGCCTCCCTCAAATTTATAGCCAGTCAAGCACGTTGCATCCATCAATATAAGAACTTAAAGATTACGGTACTAAAATGTTGTGCTGATATTTTCTTCAACCGCCATTGCCTCACCAAAAAGATTGTCCCAAACTACGCGAACATAAATGTACCGATTACGTCTCCAGCCTTACGTATAACAAAAAACAAAATCCACACGATTCGACTTAAAGACGTAATTAAGTTTCTTTACAAGAAAAAAGCCAAATATAACCTATTTGTAAATAATGCACCTTGTCTTGATGTATGCTGTGTATTGACGGGACATAGTATATTATAAAAAGTTGATATACAAACGGGATGAACTCTCTCAAATCACATGGCTTTACATCCTGGGATATCATAATTTGCAACCGAGGAAACAACTGAAGGAAAAAGAAGGACAACATAGAGGCCGTGGCCGGTGCGACAAAAACACAGACGGAAAACATGAACGAATAGATATAAAATTGAAGTTAAAGGAAACGTACGGGTAAACGGTAACGACAAGACATAAAATCTAGGAGGAATAAAGAAGCAAATACACAGAACACCGGGTAGCCTACATATGGACGTGGGGGGCGCTGAAGTACCCTTCGGTAATTAGATGCTTCAGTTGGCCCACATGCAAAAAAGAGCCGCTGCATCTGCTGTGGCTGCTTTGAAGTCCAGCAGCCTGAAGCTAACCACAGACCCTTGAGTACTTTTACACTGCAACACCACAAGATCTGTACGTTGTGTTGTGAAGACTTTCTGCTTTCATGTCGCAGCTCGCCAACTGCAGAAACAAGGTGACTCTACCGGCATTATAAGTCATTATATCGAAAAAGAACGAAAGTCTGCTACTGTAATCGGACAGCAAACACTGACATTAAGAAAAAGGTGGTAAGTGCAGGCACAGCATCAGCAATCGTAGCTCTGCATTAAATCTTGTTTATCCCAAAATGTGTACTGTGAACAAAATATCTACCCCTAATTAATTTTTGTACACATCGTCTATGTGGGCCGGGATCTCTTGGTCGGTATAGTGACTCGCTACGGGCTGGACGGTCCGGAGATCGAATCCCGGTAGGGACGAGATTTTCCGCATTCGTCCAGATGGGCCATGGGGCTGACACAGCCTCCCATACAATGGATACTGGGTCTTTCCCGGGGGTAAAGCTGACGGGCCGTGGCGTTGACCACCCACCCCATCTAGCGCCGAGGTTAAGGAAAGAGTACAGCTATGCCTCTACTCCCCCTCTAGGACTTCGTGGCCTGTTCTAGGGTGAAATGTACCTTTACTTCCACATCGTCTGTTTGAAACACTTTTCGCTCCCATACCCTCGAGACAGGTGCATTAACGCATTTGGATCTTCATGTCACTCTTACCGACTTCGTATGGTTTCATCAAAATTTGGAATGCGAAAGATTTTAGCAATATTCTGCAGTGCAAGGTTTCAAGAGGAAAAAAGCTGTCCAGTGCTTACCGCTTCACTTCAACAATATCACCCACTTGCAGGAGGAAAAACTTACAAAGAAGTGCAGGAAATATCTGTTTTCATTAAGAGTTATAAATGCGGTGAAGGCCCAAAGTTCTTTATGTTACGAGTGGTAAGGAATTTTTAATTAAAAGCTACAGCTCCGGGTCGGATGTTAAAACTTGCGGCACTCAGCGCCAATCGGCCACTCGCTGACGCCAGCCGGCCAACAGATAATTTTCCTTGCGTTTCCTTCCTCCGTGTCACGGTTTTCAAACTGCTTTGTTATTATTAGATTAATTTTACTCACCTAGTCTGAATATCACTGACTCCTGGAATATGATACCGTGCAGTTTGGTAGATGGCTGACAACGTTACAATGGAATATACTACTTCGTTCCTCAGAATCATCTTACTTTTCCTATATAAATATGGATTAAGCAGTAACTATCTTTATCGTTGCACCGTGCATTTTGTAGTTTATTTAAGTAACACACTAACAAATGCACATATATAGTCTTTAATAATCTAAAATTTACATTAAAACACTTAAAACGCTCCTACATGTTTCGATCATACCATCATCCTCAGGGAGCTACTTTGTTCCTTGCTACAGTTACAGTTTAAAACACTCAGTGATTTACTTCGTTATATTAATTTGGTGCTGTGGCAGCATGTCGTGTGTTGAACACATAACACACGACATGCTGCCACAGCACCAAATTAATATAACGAAGTAAATCACTGAGTGTTTTAAACTGTAACTTTAGCAAGGAACAAAGTATGCTCCCTGAGGATGATCGCATGATTGAAACATGTAGGAGCGTTTTAAGTGTTTTAATGTAAATTTTAGATGTTTAACCCTTTGACGCCTAATGTCAACTATAGTGGTCGTACCGCACCGCTAACCTCTAAAGTTGCATTTTATATATTTATTCAACAAATATAGGTACTGAATATTTTAAACATGGTATATA
>Ga0136643_10003284_pt1 | contig 21699 bp, 8 predicted proteins | sample TergutLab28metaG_FD_96883 | JGI IMG/M metagenome (GOLD analysis project Ga0136643, IMG submission 96883) | Labiotermes labralis P1 segment gut microbial communities from Petit-Saut dam, French Guiana - Lab288 P1 (version 3) (version 3) | ecosystem: Host-associated > Arthropoda: Insects >...
AACCAGCGGTGATCCCCACCGCTCAGGCTTCAAGCTTCACATTGCAGTACTTTCCGTATTATGTGTGATGTTCCAAGTATAGCTGTATTTTGTAGTGAATCTATCGAGTGTTTTCCTGGTATATTATTATTATTGTTGTTGTTGTTGTTGTTGTTGTTGTTGTTGTTGTTGTTGTTGTTATTATTATTATTATTATTATTATTATTATTATTATTATTATTATTCAATGGCACTACAGCCCAATGTGGACCTTCACTCTGTTTTTTGACATCTCTTTCCAATTTGTAATTTTGCATTTATTAATTTCTGTTTTTACACCATTCCACCTTTTGATTTTGGATCGTCCTCTTAGTTGACTTCCTTGAGGATTATTGTTAAATACTTGAATTACTTTTCTTTTACTATCCATTTTGTTAACCTAACCAGTCCAATTCAATCAACTTGTTCTGACAAATCTTTATTTGATTGGGTACTGTATTCTTTTTGCAAACACTACTGCCTACAAACACTTGCATTCAGGTTCATGTGCCCACTCCAGCTGTCTGTATGAGAGTTGTACATGTTCACACATTTAATTATTATTGTACAGGGCAGCTTTACTTCCTGTCTCCCCCTTCCCACCCTTTTTTTTGGATGTTTTGCTGACCATGCATCTTGGTATAATCTTAGTAATTAACCAACTTAGTGCACAAATTACTTTATAATAAGTTTATTTTATTCCTCTACATGTTTCAAGCACTATGTGCTTATCATCAGGAGGTCAAAATTGTATTATATGGCATCTGGTATCATCACACACTGTGCAGGAGCACCGGACGGCCACCTACAGAGTGTGATGATACCAGATGCTGTATAATACAATTTTGACATCCTGATGATGAGCACATAGTGCTCGAAACATGTAGAGGAATATAATAAACTTATTATAAAACAAGAATTTGTGCATTAAGTTGGTCAATTACTAAGATTCCTATCCTTTGTTTTTAACATGGCTCTGTAAAGTCCAAAGAGCCATGTTAGAGAACAAAATTTGGAGCTATATGGTCCAGATATCTACTGAGTAAGGCTGAATCCATTTGCTGTTATAAATTGTTTTGAAATATCTGTTTTGATGTGTGTTTCTTTACTGTTAAATAACTGTAGCCCATTTCACTTCTAGAACCTTCTATTATATGTAGCTTAACAGTGCCACAAACATTTAACAGCAGTTATTCATAACAGTTCCCAAAATTCTGTTATAATTATGAATGCTACTTCCTCTGTACATATGTCCCTTAACAACAGATTCTTGTTTCAGTACAAGACTGCCTGCTGTTGCAAGAATAATAACAGTGTGTGTTATTTTTTGTTGTGCCTTACACAAGCTATGTTCAGAGGTTATGGCCCAGGCCATTTCAGTTGCAGATACAAAAGTGTGCACAGGACATCACTTCATCTGAAATGAAGTACACAAGACAATGATTTGACTAATATGTGTCATTGAATCAGAGACAAGTGAGGAAGACTGGGAATTGGTTACTAATGGAGAGAAATAGGGCATGACATATCAACCTTCAATTCCCCCCCACCATTGGGCTGTTCAGTATTGGTTGTCCAATGGGCAGACAAATAGATGTGTCCAAGTCCACAATATAGATGCAACTTCAACTGTTGTTAAGGTAGCTGACCTTCCATGTGTGTCAAATTATGGGTGGATGAGACACACAGCACTCTCCATCAATTCGGTAAATAAATGGTGCAACGACGAAATGTGGCACTCCCTATGAATGCTTTTGTGTTATATTTTGCAAGCTATGATTACTGTGCTGGTGGCGGAAACCAATTGATGCTCTCTGCAGTGCTTGGATATGTTAGACAGTGGACCCACTGCAGTACCTGATGTCACCAAACCTAAACTTTTCTTTTTATGTTGTTTATTATTCAAATGCGACAGCCCGCAAGATTATTGATTGGTGACCGATATGTCTGTTAATGTTTTCTAATGCAAATAATGAGACATGTTGGGTTCTTTCATTCCCCCCCCAGCAGTGCTACTGATGCTAACTGTGACATACTGTGGAAAATAAGACATATTTTGGACATACTGAGTGATGCCTGCCTTAACATCTGGCTGTACACAGAATAATAGGACTGTTCAAAGGAGGAATAGTTTTCAAATATTGTATTCTCAAGAAGTACACATCGTTTGGCTCAAAAACTTACAAACCATGTGATGTGTCTGGCTGCGTGTGTGGTACAAGCACAGTAAAAACATGTGATTCATAACATTAGCAAAGCATTTGTATGAAGTTAAAGAAGTGAGTTGTGTTCATAAATGTAGCATTTTGTCTACTAAGTTCTTAATTTATTCGCTTGCTAAACATTATCAGGTGCTGAGAGATTTATTTCATTTTGAGTAAAGGTGAAAGTGGAACATAAAAAATTAGCTAAAACGTGCATTTTTGGAGCAAATTCAATCTGCATATGTTTGATACAGGAGACAGTATATGTGAAATATTAAGAACACTGTGCCATGAACTTTATGTTTTGAGTCAGTGTGAAGTGGTGAAGAGAAAAATATTTTTGTAACTTCCCTCTAGCCTAATTATGAAGTGGCCTATGTTTATACCTGATAGAGATGGTGAAGGCCCCTTTGAGCTTCCATATAGTTTGGTGCTGTAGCCAGAATCATTGTGTAAGTCAGCTGACTCATGAGTTGGGCTGTATACAGCGCTGCGGCTGCGGTATGGGAGACCTGACATCAGACGACTCTCTTCAGCTTGCCATGGACATGGTGCCACCACGTTCTCATAGTCAGGATTTCCTGTTTCTGGGATTCTTAGTATGGTTGTAGCATCACCATCTTCTCCTTCACTTGATTCTGAACTGCCATCATCATCATTGCAACGGTAATGACTGGCACCACATACCACTAGTCCATCCACTTGCCATATAGGGTTTCCTCTGCAAAGGTTCTGGTTCTGCCAGGCATTGTCTCTTCTTTCCTCAAACCTTGGTAGGTCCTGTGGCTCATTGTGTTTCATGTCAGGAAACTTGGGAACCTCAGTAACAGCAGATTTTGTTTTATTCTGGATTTTCCAATTTGGGACTGTTTGGCTAGTCTGCTGAGCACTTTGAAATCGTGCAACCATCTCATGAACTGATCTTCGAATTGGCTGTCCTGCCCAGTCAGGTGATTTATTTTCTGCCTGTGTATCATTGGGCCTTTGTTCTTCAGTTTCTTTGCTCTCTTGTTGCAGCTTCTCTTTCCAAGAGGATGTGGTTTGGCTAATGGCACTGTCTTCCCTCTTAGCCGTATGTGTTTCAGCATTTCTTTGCTGTGCTTTATCTGTCCGTGATGTGATTCCTTCTTTCACATGTACATCAGAACTTTGGTTACGACCCTGTAAGTGGCACAATCCTTGTCTGTTGATACTTTCTTGAGATCTTTGGTGGTGGGATGTAGGTAACTCATTAACAGATCTATAGTGAGATTGGTCTCTCCATGATCTGTGATCTAAAAGTGTGTCAAAGCTACGGTTATGCTTGTCACGGATACTGGGATTCTCTGGATTGTTTGTACTGTCAGAATTTGTACAAGGTGCTGGTAATTCATTTGCTGACCTGCGATGAGGTTGACCTCTCCAGGAGACTATATCGTTATCTAACAGGGTCTCAAAACTTTTATTATGGTCTTGTTTAGGTTTAGGGAGCTTGTGACTTTTCTGAAGGCCTTGTTTTAACCTGTGAGCTAGCTCATGAGCATAAGTGTGAAGTGTCTGACCCATAGGTTTAGTGGCTTCATGTGTTTTTCCACTTTGATTTGCCTGTTCATTTTGTTCCCTGCAAGATATCTCATGAGAAGAATTTCGGTAGTGTCTTCTCCAACTTGCAATGCCATCATCTTCAGCTAGCATCTCCAAACTGCGGTGATCGTGTCCATTTCGTAGGCCCTTTTTAACACCAGAAGCATTTTCACCAGACGTGTCTTGCTGATCTCGCCATTCTGTTTGATGATCCAATAAGTGTTCCACACTCCGGGCTCGTACTGGTGAAGGTTCCATTGAATCTGGAGGCTCTGTTCCACGTACTCGCTCAGAGCTACGTCCTACTGCACCTCTTGTTATCCATTGTGCCAAATGTAAGTGGCGTTGGTCACACAGTGCACGTTCTGCAACAACACATCGAGTCAGTTCTGATAGCTGACCCTGTGTGCGACGTTCCAGATTTGATACCTTCTGATCTAGTCTTTGGTGAGCTTGGTCAATATGTTCCTTCAGCTCCTGTTTGTCTTTGTCCAGTCGGGCTTCCATATGGCGGAAGAAGGGGGCACAGTAACACGTGTAGCCTACTCCAACAGGACCCTGAAACAATGAGTTGTATATGTTTTGGTGGTGAAATTTTTTTTTTTATGAGGTCCATGAAATTTCAACAGTAATTTTCTTCTGAAACATGTGGTTACGTTTATTAACGTATGCATCATACTTTAAGTTCTCGGTGCTCTGGAAAGAAAGTGGGATGTTAGTCACATATGTGGTGCATCCAAAACATAAGAACCAGTTGGGTGTAAAAAGCACTTAAAGGATTTTAAAAAATACATTTTTTGCAGCATGTTAGTGCCTACATTACACTACTACTCCACATAGTTGCCATGTAAATTAAGGCACTTGTCATACTGTGGAATTGACTTTTGTATGCCTTTGTCAAAAAATATCGCTGCCCAGCCTTCCAGTCCTGCACAGTGTGTTTTGTCTCTTGGTCACTCCTCAGACTCTGGATGGCCAAATATTTTGTGGGGTGAACAAACAAGTGATAATCATTTGGTGCAAGGTTGGGACTGTATGGGGGGATGCTTGAAAATTTCCTACTTGAATTGTTAATGTGCTCACTTTACTCATTGTCTTGCACACATCACCTTCATTTGTTGTACTTCACCACAGATTTCAACAATCGGCCAGTGAATGAATATTTTTAGCATTTAAAAATCATATCACTGACTGTATTTTACAGGTATTGGCATTTTTTATTTTTGTGCTCATCATTAACGACTACAGCAAATGGGGAAAAAAATTATGACACTGCGCTGCACTGCATGGTACACGTGTTCCCTTTGACACACACAGAAGGTGACTTATCTTCAAAGAAAGGGCACATGTCACCTGCATGAGTGCTGTTTGTGATCATTTCCTATTTTTTGGATGCACCTGGTACTTAATGTTTACCATTGTGGGGAACTCGGATCTCAAAAGGATGACATGTCTCTGTTGCCTGTTAATTTACTTCCGACTTTGTCAGTAGGAAAGAGCAGGAGAATTAGGTGAGTTCAGATTTTAATATATTACATGCTTTGCCGTGGGGATGTTAAGAGCCTCGTGAAAATTGTTGAATGATGCAGATGGAACAGTTCTTCTCTCAGGTTGGGCCATAGAGATTTCAACTGCTACTTGGGACAGCAAATGTGCAGACTGTATACATTACATTAAAATTTCCCCACATTTCAACACATGATGCAAATTCTGTCAGGAATCTCAATAAATATTTTGCTTCATGGCTGGATTAGAGTTTACTTTGTTGTAGCTTACAGAAGTACTTGCAACTGGTCAGAATTTATGTGGCCCTACTGCAATACGATTGCATTTCTGAAAGACAGCATTGGTAAGCTAGCAGAAGAATCTCCGTTCTGTTACTGTCATCACATTTGATGTATAGAAGACTGTCGAAGATATATACAGTAATAGCACCAACAAGTGCACACATGTAGTCCTGTACCAAAATTAGTTTATGCACACAACAGAATCCCACATGTTTCAGCCATCTATGTGGCCATCATCAGGGATAGTTGGCTGAAGCATGTGGGATTCTGTTGTGTGTATAAACTAATTTTGGTATAGGCCTACATGTGTGCATTTGTTGGTACCATTATGGTGTATGTATGTATAAGTGCGTGTGTGTGTATTGGATTCTTGCATGGATCATGGATCATATAAAGATTATAGATGATGTAACACATTAATTTATGTAGAACTGCATAATTCATTCCTCCCCCTTCCCTTTGGGGGGGGGCGGGCATTTTCATGCTTAGTCACCATATGTCCAGATCAGTTTACTGCACTTCTACATGCACATTTCAAAAACTTGTTAAAGACAAAGAGTGATGGTAGGATTTTTTGCAAGGTTGGGCTAACTATCACCTAAATGTAAAGAGACCAAATTTTTTAATGATCAGCGCTGGACAAGATAGTAACATAGTTCTTAGGCTAAAATTTTAGGAGGTGTACAAAATTTAGCTTTCATATTGTATATTTTTTGTTGTTTGATTTTAATAATTTAATAAAAGTCGAAGTCCCAAGGTGGTGCAAATGCATCACCTTGTAGCTTGCTGTTTGCGCTCCTGGTGAAGAATTGTACGTCCTTCTTCTTAAAGTACAATATAGACTATGTAGGCCTTGTTTGATAAAGCCATTCTTTACTGTTCTGTGTTTCACCTGAACACAGAAAAAGAACAAGCCTCTGAAACATATTAGCTTTTAGAATTCTGAATTTTAATACATTGTCGTGGGTCATTTCAAAACACTCTAAAAAGATGTACAGAGCATTTGTTCTGTTACATGTATGTGTCACTATTTGAATATGCTGGAGAGGGGAAATTCAGATGTATGCAGAAGAACTACAGAATTCCTGCAGTATATTGAAAGTAATGATTGCATTTTTATATACCCAGAAAACACTATACAGCATGAAGGTGGTGTTAGTTTGGCATGTCTGTAACTTGGGGTCTAGGATAGTGTGGTCAGTATTGCTACTAGCTACGGGCTGGGTGGTACGGAGATTGAATCCCAGTGGGGTTGAGATCTTCAGCACCCAACCAGACTGGCTCTGGGGTCTACACCATTTCCTATGCAGTGGGTACCGAGTAATTCCTGGGAATTAAGCAGCCGGGGCATGGTGTTAACCACCCAACCCTATCTAGTGCCAAAGTTAAAGAAAGCGTAGAGCTGTACCTCTTTGCCCTCATGGTAGGTTGTAAGGTGAACTTTACCTTTTTATATCTGTAACTTGAAAATGTACACATGCAGCATACCTTACAGATGTTTCCAGCCAAGTCCAGGTAGTACTGTTCCCCTTTCTTGAGAGGTTCATGAGGCAGTGAATCCAGATTTGGCTGTGGGAATGCCTTAGGGTCTGGATAGTAGTGGCATCCATATGGAGACCACTGTTTGCCAGTTGGCCTCTCAAAGTGCACCTTATGCATGTTCTTGTGCTGCAAATGAACATAACTCTGTTATTTTCAGTAGTATTTCCACTGGTCCTGATTTGTTTGTGAGAGGCACCTCATTTGAATCTTGCCCAGGAACTGGCCTTTGTGGTGGAGGTTTCGCATGAGCTTTGTCTCCAGGTATATTGTTGGCTAGTATTTTAAAGCAGGCCACGAGTGCTTATTCCACAATTTGTAGTCATCTGGTTGTTTCAATTTGACACAATCCAATTCATGTAGTGGACACAACATAAGATGGACCAGAAAAGAAGCAAACTTTTTCTGTTATGTGATTATCCCATTGTACCAAGAAGTTATGGGCTAGTTTGGCCAAACATTTTGGACATTATGACCCATTAAAATAAGGCCAGCATATTGCCTCAGCACACTGGGCACCAGTTATGCAGTGATGCGATGCCACGTCCAAGAGGGGTGGAGACGTCAACTACACGGCTTCCAAAGTGTAAAATGTTGTAGCAGGTCTCATGTTAAGTAGGAAGCTAGGGCAGTCACTACATGTTATTTTAGCAGAAACATTGCATGATACTGGAGCACAATTAGAAGCGTCTCCATGAAAATCCTTAAGCTGTCTGTCCCAGGAAATTGGTGTATCAATGTAGTCTGTGCTTGCAGCCACAAAACTGCTTCATGAATTCATACATATTTACAGTTATTGTAAATACTCCAAACTTGTTTGTAATAGTACAGTTTCGTAATTGGCTCTGTGAAGTGTGTGTAATAGTGAAGTCGATTCATTGCTAATTCATTTTACAAATGTGATTACATAAAGAGTGTTGTAAATACTCAAAATAATGGACAGGCTACCTGTCAGCAGAGAAGTCATGCACAAGAGGTGAATGTAAGAACATGTCACACAGAATGGTAATGTAGATTGAATGAGCAGGTTTTTAAGTCCTGTGAGTGGGTTCTGCTTTCAGCAGTAAATGTAGGGTAAATAACAGAGCTAAAGACAGGAAAATAATCTTTTTTGAAGTATGGAACTACTATAGATAAATAACAAAGTCGTTGATACGGTATTTAAATTTCATCTACCTACTGATCCAATCATGGTTCTTATACCCACCTTTTTCTTGTCTTTCTGCCTACTGCTGCTGTCCTTGCTACTTGTTCCACTCTCATTCTTGCCCCTTTTCTTCTCATTATGGTCCTTTTCACGCCCAGCCTTCCCTGACTTGCTCTTCGATCGAGCTGCTGATGGGCTATTCAGAATGACCAGGATTTCGTTCAAATCTTTTCGTGTTGCTATGTCCCGTGCAGTCTCATTTTGCTGTAAAGGAGGTTCAGTAGATTAATTGAAGGAAACACCACCGACGAAGTTATGTGATAATGGTCTTGTTCGTTTTTTGCTTTTCATGTAATGCTAGTTAACTGAATCACTGACATTAAGATTGGTGCTGAGGAGAAACAAGAAATGTTATGAATTTTTTTAGAATTCAGTTATAAGTCATTGATGAAGTTTTGTGGATGCTTATGCGTTCTTGTGTTGAGTGTATGAACATTATGCACCAGAAAATATCAAATTTGGTAAACAGAAAACTTTCATGTGTCAAATTTAGGATGACAGTAATAGCTGCCTGATCCAAGGCATTTGCTACTTTCTTCCCACTAAAGTGATGGAACCACACAAAAGCTTGAGTACAGCTCTATGTTACGTTTCAAAATGCAATCTGTATCAAATAATAAATTTTGGTTGCTGGATATCTCATATTCTCAAAAATTTAATGCATATACATACACTTTTTCTGTGCTGTTGGGTATCGCTAGTAAATTGGTACATGGGAGGAGAAAAATTACTTTAATCTTTTATTGTGAATGCCTAAAGCAGAGGAATAAGCCATAATCATTCCGAGACATTCATTAATATGTCAGGGTATGTTCATGTGCAACCAGATTCCTTATACTCTGTGATTTGTCTGAGATATTGTGTCTTGTGTAATAACAACCCTTGTAGTGACATTCACTCTAGTTATTTCGTAAGAAGAGATTTTAACCAGTCAGCTTGTTGGTACACAAACAGTCACGTGGCTGGCCTCATGTTCTCATGGATAACAGGTATAATTACCTTATTCTTTAGACTCTTGTCACATCCTGCTTCCAGGAGTATCCTAGTCAGCTTTCTCCTACCCATTGCTGCAGCTATGTGTAGTGCTGTGTCCCCATTCTGTAGAATAAGTTCCAATAGCCACTTAATAGCTGTACATCTACCATCAGGTTCTACTGCTGAATATTTTGATGGCAGTTATAATCGTATGAAAAAGTGGAAGTCTGGCATCCACTGTATGAACATAGTACTTACTCCATATGGTAATACTGTGTACAGCTGAATACTGTGAAATTGTTCATTTTTATGTACAGTGAGGTTTATTAATGAAAATATGTTCGCATGAAAGAGGTAAAATCTCCAATCTCTTAAACAGACTTTCTACATGAATTTATAGGTTTTGTGCCAGCCATAATTCTAACAATTTTCTTTTGTAGATTGAGTATATTTTTACTGTCAGGTGAGTTGCCCCCTCCAAAAAATAAAATGATTCCCTGTTTTATTGTAGAGTAAATATTGATAACACAAGCTATCCTGACAGTGTCATCGTTTCTGTATTAAATTTCTTATTGTGGAGTTTATTTATGATGTTCCATGCTATGTAAAGTTCAGCTGATGTGTCACTAATTGCAATAGATCAGAGATCTTTTTGAATTCAATTTTGGTTAGTTATATTATCTCAACATTACCACTCCGTACGAAACTATGCACATATTTTTGCTTAAGTTCAGATACCTTGTTTTGGTCTGACACCCGACACTGTGCGCTGATCAGGATGCGTGTGACACCTGCATGGCCATACCTTGCACTTGTGTGCAGTGGTGTGTCACCGTACTGGAAAATAAAAATTCAGTTAATAATTTTTGCTTTTTTGGTATTTTAAATGGCAATTTATTTTTTGTGCATATTCATACCGGCGTAATATGTCTCAAAGTGCTGATATTTTTTGTACATATTCATACCAGCATAATATGTCTCAAAGTGCTGATATTTTTAAATTAACTATTTAACTTTATTCATTTTCCACAGTCCATTTAATCAACATGATTTCATTTTAGGATGCAGCAACACAATACAAAATGTTGTCTGTTAATGTCATGGGAATTTGAAGGACATAAGTAATTTGAAGTACTGGTAGATTTTTGTTAAGACTGCATGGTGGAGCCAATTCATTGTGGTTCAGACAAACGGCTTTGCAAAGGGCACAACATTTTGAAGCATTTCATAAACTAAATGTGTATGAAATACACAACAAATTTGGTACTACAGGTTTCCATAAAATATACTTATCCTCTAACATTATTAGGAGCCAGGGTAGCTCAGTTGGTATAATGCATAGGCTACAGGCTGTGCAACCAAGGAGTTGGGGTGCAATTCCTGCCAATTGCAAGAGACTTCAGCCTTTTCCACAGGAGCTGGATTGGTTATGGAGCCCAACCAGAATCCTTTTCAGTGGGTACTGGTGGTACTGTAGCCAGGACGTTAAGTTTGCATTTATCGCCATGTTTTTATGACATTAGGAATGCATGGAGTCACAGTTCCACTTCCCCTTGTGCCTTTGTGGCATGCACAGGAACAACTTTATCAGTTTGTGTGGTCAGATCAAGCAGTATGAGAAAGACAGGACATGCATACACAGGGGAGATGAGAAATGTGTACAAATTTTTTACTGGAAAATCTGAAGGGAAGAGACCACTTGATTAGTGGAAGGGAGAGTAATATTGAAATGGGCACTAGAATTCCATGTCTTTTGTTGTACTGGTGTATGCCTGTTAATGTTGCATTAATTGATAGATAAGGCTTTTGTGGCTTACGTTGTTCTGCAGGTCAGGGTTGCATCCTGCCAGTAGCAGTTCTCTGCAGCTCTGATTGTGGCCGTTTTGACAGCAGAGATGTAGAGCTGCAAATCCACCGCAGTTTTTAAGGTGCAGATTGGCCCTTGCCTTTCCTAAGGCTGCCACACTGCGACTGTAGCCTTTCCAACTTGCCTCATGCAGTGCAGTGTTGCCATGCTGTAACACAGTGTGATGTGCATTACCCTTTATATCATGTTTTTATGTGGTGGGGACGCTTTAGGTACGAGTTTTTCAGGAATGGAAGTAGAAAACTTTATCTTAAGGAAGTAATAAAATCAGTTACTTTATTGGATGAATTAAAAACAGGCTGAAAATACTGCTGTTTCTTTGGGGCCATCTGATGTAAACCTGATGGGTTTGCCAATATCTGATAGCAAACAACAAGGAGTGGTTGCAAATAAGTGCTATAAGTTGCCTCCTTTAATTAATAACTCTACTTTTGTGTCATAAAAATATATGACATTAACTGGACCTCACAACGTGCCCAAGCATCTTCCAATAACTGAATGAAATAGGAGGGTCTGATGGCTTGAGAAGTGTGAAATGATCTTGTAGCTGTATTTATGACCTTGTTTCAAATTTCATTCGTGACACAAACTGCATTGCTATGCTACATTCATCCTACTCTCTTTCTGCTGGTTCCTTAAGCAAAAACTATTAGCTGCCTGGCAGCAATTACTTATAATCATACAGAATATTCATACAAAAAAAAAACAAGGAATTAAATGGCATCCAGTTTAAGTTTTGCTAGAGGCTAGCTGCGTTGGTGAGGGTAAAGAATGAAACGCTGCCTGCAGTAGAAGATATTAATTTTGTTATATGGGATTTGAGGTTTTCATGTTGCTGATATTTCATATTGCAGTCGTCTGGGTTGTGACTCTGTGTAGTCTTGTAAATGGCTACCAGAGTTTCAGAAGGACCTGCTGCCACTGTCTTCAGGGTATCAGTAAACAGAGTTACGTTGTGTATTGGTAGCACAGAAAACCTGGACGAAAAAGAAAACTAGATGCAGACAGACGGATAACGATATGATGGGAGAATGTGGGCTGGATTCATTTAGCTTAGGATAGAGTTCAGTTGTGCAATAGTGTTAACTTGATAATGAAACTTTCAGGTCGCTAAAAGGCGAGAAAGTCTGACTAAGCTGAACGACTATCAGCTTCTCAACAAGGGCACTGCTACATGGACTTCGGTAGTTACCACCACATCAGTGCCTCGTACCGGATACTCATTTCTCTGCGATAAAACTGCCGGAGCATGACGTTTGCTCTGTGCCTAGACAGGAATGGAATCCTTACCGCCACTCCTATACGCCTTTGTGGCGTGGTACGTAGAGACATGATTTAAAACCTAACAGTGCTGGTACGTTACCAGCACCGATAAATACGTAACTTTTGATCAGTTGCAGAGGATGACATACATTCCCGTGACGAAATGTGACTTCTTGCGGTAGCGACGAGGTTCTTCCTGATGAAGTCTGCAAGTCGAAAATGTTCCTAACGTCCCTTGTAACATTACATTACATTACAAAACAGTCTAGCGTCTTCAAGTAACAATAAGGCAGCTAAAACCATAGGCCTGTACTTCTTTCTCGATCGAGTGGTCTGAAGATGTAAAGCAATGCTGGGACGGAATGAAATGCGAGAGGTGGTTGATAGACCAGGCCTATTAAGATGCGAGAGGTCCAATCTGCTGCCGGCACTTCAAAGTTGAATCGCCCTTGAGGCATGTCTTGGATAGGGCTGTCCAACACCCCTGTTTTCTTCAATCAGAATCATTTTCAACGACACCTCCCGGAGATTATGTAAATCCTCTCATTTAGTACATGTGTGCAAATTGTTTCCATGTTCTGAAAGGGTCGCTTGCCACAAACAGTGTGCTGCCAGATTTTAACCCTTTAAAACCTCGTGCTACTGTGCCTATCACCAGGTTTAACATTAAAAAATTCTGCGTTGTCCACACCGTGAATTTATGCGTTTTATATGGATCTCAGAACAAACAGCAGTCGTTTCCCTGTACATCTTTAACTTACTGTTTTTTTAGTAACCGAGGCGGAGAGTGTTTACTGTGCGGTGCGAAGTAAATCTTTAATACAATTCAGTCTAATTTGCCTCTTATCGCGGAGGCCTGGGTTCGATTCCAGGCAAGTCCACGCGAGATTTTTAATGGACAAGCTGGTACTGGGGGAAAAGTTTGTTTCCAAGTACTTCAGTTTTCCCCTCTTAATATTTCACGAGAGCTGCATACTTTCTTCCTCTGCATGTTGCTCTTACCAGGACAAAGTGCGAAGCCTTAGACCCCCTCCCACCCCCCCACCCCCCAAAAAAGCAATGGTTTTTGGGAAATTGGGGATCATATGGTGCAAAATACTTTCATTGAGACTTTCGAGATTTAAACTTTATCTGTTCGCACGTTCAGTTATCGATTTCGTGGTTTTTCCTTCTCTCTTCCAAGAATGAAAAGGGCAGTTATAATTTCTTGGCTGTGTGCCGCGTTTGATTATAGCGTCTGGCCAAGACGGATGAACTCCCAGAACGCTTCATTCGTTTTGAACTTCTGTGTTCGAACCATCTCCGTCACACCCCAGACTGTCAGTGCGTCATGCAATGTCATGAGGCTCTGATATTGCAGATCGCCTCCAGATATGGAGGGTAACTACAGATGTAATGAATAATCATATCGGACAGCCGACAAGGGGTGCTAACCTGACTTGGAGATTGGGGCGGGGGTTTGTCACATCTACCCCATAAAATAATCAGCGTGTTATAAATTTTTGCTTTGAAGTAAACACTGGGATACTGATGTGTGTGTGTGTGTTGTATTCGGGCCTACCGTGACATCACAGAATTCACACAAAATCAGCGTAGTCGAAACACGTAACGTTGTAACAAAATTCGCAACATGTGAGAATTTATATTTTGGTGGTACGACACACAGGCTTCAGACGCCAGCTACATATTACGAAAGGTATCGGCTTTGGACTGACTTTTGGAACAAGCTTCAAAGCGGTAGTAAGTGATGTGGCATTGGGAACTGGAAGGGCACAGTGTGTGGCCATGCTAATTGAATGTGTTGTATCAAGAGGATTTGCTGGAGAATTTTATCGGACGACATGAAGAGATGAGGGACTACGTGGGAGAACAAGGCGTGAATAAGAGGGTGATATTAAAATGAATGCAGTAGGAACAGCACGTGTGAGTCTGGATTGGATTTATTTGGATTAGGTTATGGGTCTTTTGAAAATAGTAGTGATGTATCTGATTTGTCTGTTCCCATGAAATATTCTATGTTAGTTTGCAGAACGTTTTGTGGTAAATAAAAACTTTATAGTGTAGCGCCTCCCCTCCACATATTCAGTGAGTAGGCCTACAGGGAGGCAATGCGACCGGGGCGTGAAGCTGACCACTCAATCCATCTAGGGCAGGGATACGAATGCGCGGGGAATGGAGGTTTACATCCACTCCCCCTTATGTGTGCATGGCAAGCACTGTTACGGCACGCCTAACGAACCTTGCTCTATGTAAACAGAACACACCCTACATCACGAATCTCTGGAGCTTGGTTCCATATACGTCCACTGGTAAAACTGAGCAATTTCAGAACGAAATAAAAAGTTGATTGCTATTCCGTCCTTATATTTTTTATAAATTTAAAACTTTTCATGTACTTAATTAACACCATGACATGAGGACGTATGGAGCAATTGAGGTATAACTCCACTCATTCTTAACTTCGTCACTAGATGGAGGTGAATGATCAGATTCATAAGCCGGATGCTATATACTGGGGGGGGGGGGGGACCTGTTACCCACTGAAAAGGAGGTTTGGTTTGTCCCAGAGCCAGTATGGATACTTTGGAGAGAAGAAAAGACTCTTTACTGTGCCGAGAACAGAATCCGGTTTTTCGGCTTTCTAGGTGACAGGCCAATTACTATAGCAACCGAGCTACCTGACCTAGCGATTATTATATGTACCACCAGGTTTAACACTAACAAGGCAGACAATGTATTTATAACGTAACAATGTGGTGCGTTCGCGTAACGTTTATACCTCCTCGACTATCCAAACAGCCTGATGGAGTTTCATTTAATATCGTCGACAAAAAGAAAAGGTACTTAGGTCTTCATGTAAAGTTCCCGATATTTATGCCAGATTTTAACCAAATTTGGGATTTTTCGACATATTTTCATGTAAGCCCTCAACATCAAATTTCGCTTAAATCCGTCCAGTGGGAGCCGCGCTGATACTTGCGAACAGACAGACGGACGAAGGGACTAACAGCCTGATACCATTCTAGTTGAAGAGAGAGCTCTTATGGCGATGTAATATTGCCAGCAACACAGAAACATGCCTCGCGTGAAGTCACCGATACTTTTACCCGATTATAGACAAATATGAATTTTTTCAATAGGCTTTTATAGCCCCTAATAACACATTTTACCGCAGTTCGTCCAGTTTGAGCCGCAATGATACACATAGATGGAAGGACAGGGAGACTGACAGGCAATATGAAGTCGTCCGTCAGTCGCGACTATGCGAACGCATCTAAAAACTGCTCTCTTTGTCCACACAGTATATTTGTATGTTCGTATGATTATTAAAATGAACAGCTGTTATTTCGTTATACATTATTCACCGATCGGGGAAGTACTAACTAAATCTTTTTATATAACATACATTAATATTAGTCTTCAAATGTGAGCCGGGTAGCTCAGTTGGTATAGCTACTGACTACGGGCTGGACGGTCCGGTGGGGACGAGATTTTTCGCCCGTCCAGACCGGTCCTGGGGTCCACCCAGCCTCCTGTGAAATGGGTACCGGGTCTTTCCCGGGGGTAAAAAGCGGCAGGGGCGTGCTGCTGACCACTCACCCCCTTGTAGTGCCGCGGTCATGGAAGAGTAGAGCTATACCTCTACCCACCCTCTGGGCCACACCGGGCCTGTAACGGGAACACTACCTTTTTATTAGTCTTCAAACGATTAATGATATATTGTGGTGTATCTGCTCGTTTATATTACATTTCTTGTTCTCTCCGTGGCTACTCGTAATGTAGTTAATTTTCGGTGGATCTTGCGTCCCTAGATCTTCAATTTGTGTGCTTCTGTTTGCTACATAAATTACCTATTTTCGCCAATTCATTGCATGTACAACTTTGCCCTATATGACAAACGTATTTGCCTGTTTCTATGTAAATGTTACTTTTGTTAGCATTTATTTAAGTGGCGCTTGTATTGTCGCCTCCTGCAATTCGCAGTTTCGACAAATGGCGAAACCATAAGTCTTTCCATTTATTCTAGCTACCAATCACATAAATCCGTCTGTGCCTGAGAGGTACCTTCGCTGTGGTCTACTAGACGTTTTGCTCCAAACACGTGCGGTTGTGTGTTCACCAGAAACTGGGACTCTGTTTGACCGGCATCGAGCACCGTACTCTGACAACACCGGACTTTCAGAGGTAACCATTCGAAAATATATTTTGTCACAGCATAATATTTCTGTCTGAAAGGTGCTTACGCATTTGAATTTCTCCAGTTTGCTGTGCGTTCTCCGATTTACATCGTGTGTTCGAATGTTTACCATTAATATGTAAATCTACTGAAATTTCGTTGAGTCATTATTATAATCATCATCATCATATAGGCGTAACTCTGCTAATAATATGGAGGGGAGGGGGGAATAGGCCATGGGTATTAGGAAAATTAATTTACATATGAGGCAAGTTAGAAAGAGGGGGAAGATTCGTCTGAATGCAGATTTTTTAATTTTTTCTGTATTTTTACCACCCAAATATACCTCTAGAAAATATTTCTACTTTTCTGTTTGCCCTTCTTCAGATCAGTAGCAAAAATCTATCTTTAGGTACAAAAATATTGGAGGGCCATTTGCCCCCCCCCCCAAGTTATGCCTATTATTATTATTATTATTGGTAAAATTATTAGTAGTAGTAATCGTAGTACTAGGTATAGTAGAATAGTATCAGTAACAGTATTAGTAACAATAGAAATATTATTATTTGCAGTGCTGGTGGTGCTGGTGTTGATGGTGGCCTGTAGGGTTACCATAACAGCATATACGCAAGTTACACAGTGGCAGTATCGGACACTGTCATAAAAATCAGATGTGCGTTCACATCAAATTACATGCATTATAATGACTGCAAACTATGAACATTGTTTTGTTGACCGTTTTACTTTGCCGTATAATAGGGCACCATGTACAGCTGACTGTATCTTCTGTGATTTGAAAGTCTACACGACTGAACCTGACACTCAGTTTCAATATAATTTCCCTAAAGCTACGTTATACTGCTGTCGGTGCTTTTGATATCCCTGTATCTGAACACACAACAAAACGTCAGGCCACACACGAAAATTGTGGGTTGATAAGATTGCAGTGTGTGTGTGTGTCATGTAACTTTTAACAAACATAAATTTTCACGAAAAATGGTGTAAACGTAACGCCATCGGAGGACACCCCAACTCCGTACAGTTTAGTTTCGTACAGTCAGATTTTTTTTGGAGGGGGGGCGGTAGGGAGAGCCAATTTGACCATGCGAGATAATGCTTCCACTGCGGTATTACTGACGAACGATACTTCCTGCGGTGTGCCGCTGGGTTGCTGGTTCAGTATTTTCCGACTTTCGAAGGAACATATTTTCGTCTGTACGGATTGAGGAAGCCCTTGGACCTGTCACGTTAAGGGCACTACATTTCCTCCAAGCAAGGGAGCACTAATCCAGCGACACGACGTCACATCCCAGCAGAACTGAATCATCAGCACTTACACAAATTTAACGTCCAGAAGTATATCGCTTTTTCAAGATATTATTTCTGCAGAATACGTAACTGCAGCTGGCCGTTCGTACGGACACTTTCTTTAGCTTTTGATGTAATGACAGCAAGTAATTAATATCAACATGCAATTTTTCGTCGAGCACAACTGTTTCATTTCCTAATACAGTTGAATAGCGCCGAACGGAGATACGCACACACCCCACAGTAACACAACTGGTTATCACGTATGGTTCTACCAAGCCATCAGCATCACCCTGAAGATGGGGAACAGCCAGTCTCTGAAATGTCGGCCACCTTTCACACCTTGACAAGGCTATCTGTCCGAGAACGTTTTATTGACTGGCTACAAGTTTCGTTTCAGGCTACAAGGTAATTAAAATGTAATGTAAAACAAAGACTATTGCCAGTTGAAATCAAGATAGAGCTCATTACTGATTTCAACTGACAGTGTACTTAATTATATATTTTATATTAGTTTTTAATTACCTTGTGGCCCGAAGATGGCTTATAGTTTGACGAAACATTTAATTATTCATCTGTAGTAATAAATGAAACAGTTGTGTTGGACTGGAGAGTGACTTTATGTTGCTGTAAGGCACAGTGGGGTGAGCTATGTAAAGACAGCAACTGACAAACCAGGCATATGAATTACGGTGCACAGACGGATCATGAATATACATACATGTCTTTTATGAACTCTTTCTGTGAGTTAAAAGGTTAAAAAACATGGTGACGATAAGAACATTTTGAGGTAACACATGGCATATGTAACACATAGCCTGCTTAAGTAATAGTTCGTTGACAAAATAGAACAAATATTAATAGCAGACATGTAAAACTGGAAATCTATGCGGGGAGAAATTAGGTTTTATGCTTTTTGCTTGGGACTTCTTTCATGTATAGGATTGGGCGGATTATATTCGATTGGAAAACGTCACTGGACTAGCTTTACGGGAAAAAAAACAGCTATATAGCTTTCGACGATTTTGTAGAGGATAGAGCCCATGGGTGTGTTTTGTGTGGCGCTGAGCAGTCTGTCTGTAGGACTGTCGGGTATCTCGCTTTGTGTCTGGGATATCTTGGATTCTAATTTCTGGGTAATGACCGGCTCTTCTGACAAATTTTTGGCCTTTCTTTTGCATTGTAGCTTGCGGCATATGATGGAGTGAAATAGGGCACGGTAACTTCCATTCGCACCCTTTCGAAGTCCCAGTCCGTGCTGTAACATATTTTTCTGTCTTATCTAACTTGACTGTATGTTGTAATTAAGAGGCGGGTATGTATAAACAAATATACGAGGTACAAATATACATCGCATTTGCCTTACGATGGCTTATACAATGGCCGAAACATGTCGCAGTAGCGTATAGATTAAAATAAAGACAATTGTTGAGCAGGCTAAGCTATTTGCTATCTTCAAACTATGCAATACAAAGTATCCGAAGTTATCCCAACACTGTAATTGAAAGCAAGAATTTTGAGCTGTAGTCATTTGTACTGTACGTTTGCCGAAACGATAAATCGCCCCTCTTTGTTCGCTGTAATTTGTGGCGGTAATTCGAAATACCGTGTAATAGAAATTTTCTGTTTAGAGACTTTCATGCTTACTATGTGACAGGAGCGATGTATCGGGTGCCGCGAAGTCGGGGGGTTGGCTCTAATTCATATTTTGTATACATGTAAAATAACCACTGAAACCGAGTGACAACCCAATTGCACGTAATAAATATTATTTAATTTATTCGAAGGAACGTTCTCAGCTACATGTTACCTCATCAATGGTGTGGTTGTTATGAATGGCGAACTGGGAGGGAGTGGAATGTGTAAGGAAGCAGGCCGAGCATTTGTATTCAGAAACAAAAATATCGTGATAACTGGTCTTTGGCCAGAGATTTGAACCCGTAACCTCTCGACTAATAATCAGACCTACTCTACGATACTGCATTGAGAAAACAGATGATGGACGCAAACCGTACTGCTTGACCAGCTTGTGGTGAATTCCTTCCAAACCTGCTGATCCAATAGCCACATAGGCCCGTAACTAACTCCACAGAGCAGAGTCCTTCTTGAGACGCTAACAGGATCTCAGCTAGCCAAGAATTTCCCCGAATTTATGGAACCCGAAAGTTCATTACCGTATCAAAAGAGCCCTCCACCCGCCATTTTTCTAGCCAGATCAATTCAGTCAATGGTCTCCTATTTCACTTCCTGAAGATCCATTTTAATATTATTCTCCCCTCTATCCCTGGGTTTTCCAAGTGGTCTCCTTCCCTCCGGTTTCCCCACTACAACCCTGTATGCACCTCTCCTCTCCCTTATACGTGCTATGTTCCCCACCCAACTCAGTCTTCTTGATTTGATTACCCGAATAATATTTGGTGAGGAGTACAGAGTACTAATCTTTTCACTGTGTAGTTTTCTCCACTCCCTTTACCTCGTACCTCTCAGGCCCAAATATTCTCCTTACCACCCTATTCTCAAACAACCTCAGTCTATGTTCCTCCCTTAATGTGATAGACCACGTTCTGGTAGATAGTTTTCACCCTTTTTATAGGCCACGAAGGCCCTTTGGTTGAATAGAGGTACTGCTCTACTCTTTGTAGGACTTCGGCATTAGATGGGAGTGAGGGAGAGACCAAGTTCTTTATATCTTATGTCTTTGTATCTTTAGGTAGCAAACTGGAAGACAAAAGATTCTGCACTGAGTGGAAACAAGCATTCCCTGACTTCGATCTGCTCTTAATTTCTTCCTGAATAGAATTTTGATTCGTTAGTGTTGTTCCCAAATATCAGAACTGCTCCACCCTTTCAAAGGAACTATTATCAATCTTGATATTGTGATTTCGTCCTGTATTCTGATCTCGAGACATGACCATGTACTTAGTTTTACTAGCATTTACTTTTGTTTCAGTCCCCTTACTAGCAATTACCAAAGCTTCTGCGTTTTTCTTTACAATATGTATGCTTCCTCCCAATATATTAACATCTTCAGCATAAACTAGAAGCTGATGTGTACCACTTAATTTCCAGCGTTCCCGGTTTACCTGAACCCTCCTAATGACATATTGACATAGGTCTACTCGTGATGTATGCTAGCTTGCCCCATTATCCTTCACTAGCATCAGCAATATGAATGCAATAGACAAGCTTGCGTTTTATGCTCTTAATAAACAACAGAAAGAATGAAACCTATCGGCTGTGCGTGTTTGGAGCGCACGTTGTTTTTCTTGTATCAGTCATTCGCGAGTCAAATAGTTGGTGGTCCTGCAAGGGATTATGAGCGTGCGTCATAACCTGTCTTTGCTGCCGGCACGCGATAGCTGTTAAGCATTTCTGAGACAAAAGAATGGGCACATAACTCTGTCCCTTTCTACCGAACCTCGAATGCTTGTTCCAATTCTCTGAATTCTACAACGGTTCTGAGCGAATACTGACGGACAGGTACGTAGAACTTGTCTGAACAGGAGTTCACGTTGGCGTAACTTGGTCATTGTCCGTGGTCTCTAGCTAAACATAGCCCGCAGTATTTCGAATAATGAATCTGTCTCCATTTTGAGATGGGAAGTGGAGAGGGTGAATCTACACAAGTGAAGTTATGCAAGCAGTTGGACAAATGGATGTAGGGCTGCACGCCAGAGATGCTACGTAGCGTGTGGCAAGAGACTGACTAGAGGTGGGACGTCTGCCGCATTACCAATGGAAGTCACATTGAACCATAACTATCCGAGGTAAAACTCGGTGTGTTTTGCTAC
>Ga0136643_10003285_pt1 | contig 21691 bp, 16 predicted proteins | sample TergutLab28metaG_FD_96883 | JGI IMG/M metagenome (GOLD analysis project Ga0136643, IMG submission 96883) | Labiotermes labralis P1 segment gut microbial communities from Petit-Saut dam, French Guiana - Lab288 P1 (version 3) (version 3) | ecosystem: Host-associated > Arthropoda: Insects >...
AGATTCCCTGATGCCTGGATTGGAAGGGGTGGACCAATACCCTGGCCACCTCGAAGCCCAGATCTCTCTCCACTTGATTTTTTCCTGTTGGGGTACATTAAGAACATTGTGTATGCTGAGAAGGTAAGGAATATCCAGCACCTGCAAGACAGGATCACATCAGCCATTGAAACTGTAACACGAGACATGATTCAGAAAACGTGGCAGGAAATAGAATTTCGTTTGGACGTCTCCAGAGCTACAAACGGTGCCCATATTGAAATGTACTAAGGTAAATCTAAAACTTTAAAATTTTCTGAACATTTTAAGACACCAAACGTGTAGATCCGTCTAGTACTTTTTAAGTTATAGCGGTTTCAAATCCCGTCCCATCTTTTTCGATGACCCTGTATTTTAGAATCTTCTCGGCTTCTTTTTTAATCACATTTCTGTCTCCTGAGATTGCAACGTCTATTAACATACATGTTCCCTTTTCATTATCACGGATTATGTTTGGTTTGTTGTTGGGGATAGTTCTGTCAGTTTATTATTATTATTATTGTTGTTGTTGTTGTCACCGTTGCTACTTAGGATAGTGTTGGATGATTGACTTTCAATTCCTTAGAGGGGGTGTAAGGGAGGAGGAGGGACAAAAGGAAGGCATTCCGTACCCTCCGGCACGAAGTGACCTCCGGATCACCATTCGCGACTGCACTGATCTCGTGCTGTGAACGGGTAACATTTTACTCTCACTGCTATCTCATTTATAGCTTCCGACGTATTTCTTCTTATTCGCTTGAAAGCAGTGGCAATACTGGATTCATTCACGCAATTGGTAGCGCTGTTCATTTATATAAAATTATTTCGAAACGGGGGGATCAGACTGGTGGGGTATTGGGGTGCGTATGATGGTAGAAGAAATTCGTACAGGTTTTTGCGGGAGAAACCCGAAAGACGGAGACGACTTAACAGAGCGAGGCTTAGAAAGTTGGATAAAGCGCATCTTAAAAGACTCAGGACGGGAAGTCGTGTACTGGATTAAAATGGCTTAGCATACGGACATGTGGTAGGCTGTTGTGGACGTGGTAATGAACCTTCAGTTTCCACCAAGTTGTGAAAATCCTTGCCTAGCCGAAGAACTGTTACTCTTCTCAGCAAGGATCCGGCTGCAAAGAACGAGATATCATCGTCGTATATCTTTCATGGATTTGGGCCACTTGTTGACCCGTTCCGGTTTCACGTATCCAGAAGTCTCTGCAAAGGTCTACCATGATTCCTTCTGCCAGTTGGGGAGTCGTGTTCATTACCCTGGGTAATCTGTTTCGAAGGTTTCTATTTACATGTCGTATCCAGCTTCTCTTGTATTCCAGTAATTTGTCCAAATACTTGTCATTAAACAGTAAATATTATTCTGATCAAGGCACTCCTCCCCGTAGGCTCGAAATGAAACGTGACTTTCTACCGCAGCCTAGTGTGGGTGAGGAAAAGAAACTGTGTCTGTGCTTGAGTCAAATCGATCTTCTGCTTGCCAATAGTATAGCAGGTCATGTATTATAGGCTACGTGAAATTAGCGTGACAAAGCTGTGGTACCGTTCTCCTGTCACATCAACTAGGCCAGCACAAACCTGACACGCATCTATTTTCGAAACTACCTACGTTGTTTCCAGATTTAGCTTCAGGGTGTTGTTAAGTCTTACCAAATTTGTACTGCTTCATTAGTGATGTGACAGTGATAAATTTCAGATTGCTTCACTTTAATGCGCACTGTATCTGCAAATCGATATTGGCTGCTGGTTCATTATTACTTACCACATCCAGTAACAGAAAATGGGAATGCTTCTCTCCACGTCCCGTGGACACTTTGTGACATGTTTCGACACTCTTAACTTCCTGTAGATGAAATGCTGAGTCACCACGAACATGCTTCCTGCAGCTTCTGTACGTATCGTGGTTTCTGTGGTCATTACTCAACTGATTTTCCGTACGTAGCAATGTTCGTTACTGAAAACAACCCTCTCTTGGCTGACAGCTGCATCAGTTGGTTCAAATACATCAGAGTTTCACAGATAGAAGCCATCTCCGTCATTAAGTTTCGGACGGGACACAACACCTAGTCTGCTTGGCGTATACAGAAGCCATGCAGACTGGGTTTCTGAAACACAGGTATAACAGGGTTAAATCCATAAAGTCTCCGTCATTTCGCATAAACTTCAGCGCTCCTCAGTCAAGTGACAGCAGCTACAACGTAAGCCCACAAACACTGGCACCTCCACCGCTTTGACTGCTAAAACACACTGATTTATTTGAACCACCTGAAACAGCTGTTATCCCGAGAAAATTTTATTGAATTTTTCGCCATGAAAGCTTATATATGCAAATTACTTGTCCTTTCGGTACATCACCTCGCACACACCACACTTGGATTTCTCTGGACGAGTGATCAGTCAGAAGCAGACTACCTGACAACACACACACGAGACATCCATCCATACCCCCGGCGGGTTTCAAGCCCACAATACCAGCAGGCGAGCGTCCGCAGACCAACGCCTTAGACCGCGCGGCCACTGGGCTCGACTTAAGAAAAAGCTTACTTACTCCACGGAGCCGAGTCCTTCTTGAAAAGCTAACCGGTTCTCAGCTAGTTAAGAAATTCCCCGCATCTTATGGAACCTTAAGGTTCATCACCGCATTTACAAGTGCCCGCCACCTGTCCCTCTCCTGAGCCAGATCGATCCAGTCCATGCTCCCACATCCCACTTCCTGAAGATCCATCTTAATAGGTCATACCAACGGATCAGCCCAGGTCCCAGGCACCTGTTTATGTTTCGTAACCATGCCAGTTTTTACGTTGAATTGTTAGCACCTCGTCCAACCCCCAAGCTGGAGGATCACCCCTTGTCCGTGACTGTTTATTCAATATATTCCCAGCTACCCTCCATACTGGAAGGGCCGTTCCTCCATCCGCAACCTGAGGACGGGCCATGCCGTGGTGACAGGGAATCGTCATGGCTTAAGAAAGAGCTACTTAAAACTCCAAACGAAGATTTTTAACGGAATGTTTAGTTTTGTATATCTAGCACAATGAAAAGATTCAGTGTTCTGTTTGCCAGGTTATGATAAACTGGATTTCATCGCAATGGCAGTTACCTCTTGTAAAATGTGATGATTTAATACGTACATCATCATTTACAGACTACGTAATTAAAACATTATGGAAGGTGCAGCTACATGGAAAGTGCCTTCCAGAAATAGAGTCTATTTAGACGCTGTTCAAACAAATATTTTAAGGCCTTGCACTTTTGGTTTAACCCTTTAAACGTTGAATTATATACCACCTGCCATTTGCTGGCATTATTAAGAGCTCACCATATTCTCCACGTTAGCAGGATAAGGGTTAAACTATGAAGAATGTGAAGTGGGACAATCGTGCCCCCTTACTGTTTTACAACACAGGCACGAAGCACGAATGATATTAAAATGTTCAGCCCCTTCCCAACACATCGTCATGGCATGGTGCTTAAGCACAGAAACTTCGCCTTTACCTGTATACGTAAAATATTCTAAACAGTTGCACATATATAATTTTTACATTCCTACCGTACGTCTTCATATTATCGGTTTCATTTATTCACCAACTGACGCACTAGTGAGATGTCTTAAAAAACAATATTAAAATTTACATTAAAATTTATATTAAAACAGCTCCGACATGTTTCGGTGTTACAGTTACACCGAAATACGTCGGAGCTGTTTTAATGTAAATTTTAATACTGTTTTTTAAAACAGCTCACTAGTGCATCAGTTGGTGACTAAATGAAACACTGATAGTTGCACACCTAATTTTAAAACGACCGTTGGAGCCTGACTGTAACAGCAATAGGAGCTCAATAGCCTTACCTTGTTAGTTCTGCATTCTGTATTCAAATTTGGGGGTTTTCTTATCCCTTACATTTAATCTGCTTCTGGGACGGTTGAGGAACTCAAAAACGCCGCAGTTTTTTAAACTTCCCATATAGCAGCGCGGTCATACATCCAGTGTCATGCTGATGATATTGCGCAATAAATCGGCACAACTGGAGAGAAGACACGTTTCGGAGAATCCGCACATTCAATCTGCTGCCTGTCTGGCAGATATTTATATATATCTATGTTAGGTAGTCATGTTTCAACTGTCAATATGAAAAAAATCACGCTTCCACCAACTCTTACTATTGTAGTTTTGAGTGACACACTTTAAAAGATAACACGTCTGTCCTATATAAGCTTTTTTGTCCTCCATAGAATTTTTTGTTCACTTGGGACAGCCCATCTGGCAGTTATCATGTTTCTGTCACAAATGGACAAGTTATGACATTGCTAATGACATCTCCCCATCCCTCCCCCATGGTCATGCAGCGGAATGGATCGAAATGCTGATGCCTCCACCGCCGACCTAACACATAGGCTGACAGCCCTCATACAACTCAACTACCATGACAGGCAGGGATGGCTGCTGGAATATGGTTGACACGCAGCAGGGGCCCTGTAACTATCAGCTGTCACGTTATCATCATGCTGATCATAATAAAACACGATGGCTCCCAAGCCAGCAGCTTATCCAAAGCAGTGATGCATCCCTTTATCCTGTCAATGCCCATAGTAATAACTATACCCCTTCCACACACCACTATCACCTCCCTACCAGCCCCCCCCACCCATTCCCTAAAAAAAGTCGCTTTCGTAATTGCTGCCGCTTAATTAACTACATAATTTTGAAACTAATTTATATGCAATCCATGTCACGTAAACATAGACTGGGTTTGGTTATTATGCAGCTGAAGGCCATCCTCTAACAGACACATAACCGTACAGTACTTTATTAAATGTGGCTGCCCGCACACTTACCTCAGCGGTCAGACCTGGTTCTGCCATGTCTTGATATTCAAATCGATATAGTCTCAGCATATCGGCCGTCAATTCACGTGTATAAAACATGTAATATAACAAGCGTGGTTGTACCCAGTCTTCATCTCCCATCTTATCAAGTGTCTGAGTCAAGGAAGTTCAAGTCTTATGGGTTGTTATGCCGTCTCCTAACAAGCCTTAGCGTAATGACGACGGTGATTTATTATTATGATTATGTGCTTTCATGTCCTGTTTAGATTAACCATCTAACTGCGCCGTTTCTTTGCCACATGATAGTAAATTTTAATTCTCTGTATTCCTGTATTTGTCATCAGATCTTGACTGTACACTCAAATTCAGGTGTCTACAGGCGAAATGAATATGCAGCAGCCACATCATACACGAGTGGCACTAACCGAAACAGCATACTATATCACAAGACTTAATTTCAGCAACATGGCTGTGAGAACCTTAAGTCTCATCAAGAATGGTTCTCATCCACAGACCGCCACCGTCACCAGTCATCTTGCATGCACGACTTCATCAATAGAATAGCTAGGTTTTTTTTTGCCCCAGGTGAACCATCACAATGGCCACCTGACAGAAATTACGAATTAAAAAAATTCACAGTTACTTATTAAATTGCCGTTTAATCTCAGGAATTTAAAATTTATTGTGCGCAAAAAATTTTCATTAAAATATTTTGTCGCCTCTTCGATTCTGCTCTGGGGGGGGGATTTGCTTTTTGATCCTGCAATATATACATCTACTGATTGGACTGACAGTCACGTTCCGTTAGGTAATTTATCTTGGGAAAATTATACTCATGTCAGCTGGATATTCATAGCACATACATTTACGGCGAGGAAAATACGCTATTATAATTATGATGCAATTAATATCAATGACAGGTTTAACTCAACATTAGCATAACATAAATATACAAAATTAATTCTACAAACAACATTTTATTAAAGCGATATGGAAACTCAACATTATTTACATTTATTTACATGGATGTATGTCAAAAAAATTGAAGTGTGTTTTTTTTGGGGGGGGAGGGGGGGAAATAAACGTGTGGTAAATTGTTGTGTATATATAATGTTCCACTTGAAATATGCAGAGAGGGTTATTGAATATCACTGGATTTTTTTGCGATGTAGTGCCATACTGTATGTAAAGTACCTTTCATGGACTACACAGTTTATGCAGTCAATAGATCGTTGTTAACGTGGAGAACGGTAATGGCAAGTTGGTTTTACAGTGACTATAATATAGACATAATCCACTTTGAAAATATGTAATGCTAACTATTTCAGACAAAAAATTACCATAAGAGAGCCCAATGAAAAGGACGTTGCCCCTTTTATGCATCACTCACTTCCTGGTCGTGTCCAGTTCTTCGTGACGACACTAATCTGCGTGATTCACTGGATGGCCTTTAGTAATGTTTAAATAATTCATAACGAATCCTTTAAACAGAACGCACTATTAACACGATAAAATAAATCAAAAGACATATCACAGCATCACTTCTGGACAGAGTTGTTGTCCCTATACAAACATATATGTCCAATCACATTTCTTTATAGCGTACACATTTCAACATTACGGTCGGTATTTCTCAAAATAAATTACAGATGAAGTGAAATTACGAAGCTCCATTCATGCCAATGTTGAGATTTCAAAAAATTAAGACATTTAATTATTTCCTTTAAGAATAAAAATATTGTCATACACTGTATGTCGTGTGAATGGGAAGAAATAAAACTGAAAAAATAACCAATTGTATTCTTTGCGAACGCCGTTCACAGTGTGCCTTGTGATGGTGCTCATTGGTGGACTGCAGCACCTATACGTTGTCCATAGATGTACGGAGCGTAGTACGGGCCCAGGGTGGTGTGGTTAAACGCGCTGAAGGGCGAGGCTGCCAACGACGCTGGGAGTCCGGGTTTGGAGTAAGGGTGGTATCTGGCTGCAGATAATGGACTCAGGGGCGGGTTGGGATATGCGGCTGCAGCGGCGGCGGCACGGTGCAGGGCTGCGGACGACGAAAGGAACGTGTGGTGGTTGAGCAAGGGCATGGAGGCAGATGAGGCCGTGGCTGTGGCACTGTCTGCGGCAGTGGCGAGACTAGTGTGTGTCCTTAGGTGCTGCAGAAGCTCATCCGACGTCGCGAACCTCTTGCCACAGTACGAGTCCCCTGCAATCCAATTGCACACGTACGGACGGCCCAACTGGTGCGTGTAAGACAGTGGCGGCAGGGGTGGCACGGGCCCAGGAGGCATTAGACCCGACAGTGCCGCAGCTGCCGCTAGGCCATACTTTTGGTGGTCGCACTGTGAGCAACCACTGGGGCAGGGCGCCGCGGAGGACCCGAGCAACAGTTGATTGTGTGCGCTGTACTGACACCCAGTGCAGAAGGGATCCTTGCACACAGGAACCAAGGCCTCGCCTCCTGAAGCTGTCTTAACTCTGGCGTAATGCACATAAGGACCTGGCGCAGGGTAGCCAATTGATGGCATTGCCGGATGGTGGTGAGAAAACGGACCTCCAGCGAATGGTGGTCTGAAAGCTGGGTTGGTTGGTTCGAGGCCTGGAGGACATCCAGAGCATAGAGAACCAAGCGATCCACCGAGGCCACCAGAAATTCCTGACACTGCGCTTCCTGATTTGTAGGATCCGAGAGGCATATCCTTGGGATGACCATGGAGAATTTCCAGACCGGATCTAATTATTGGACTGGTGCCTTCATTTCCGCCACCAGCAGGGGATATGGATTTTCCACGTTCGATGGTGGAGGCCGGGGTTGTGAGTGGCACTGAAGTTTTACCAGCTTCGCCTGGTCCGGGTGTAGCACGATTATTGGTGGAAGGTGAAACGGACTTGCGGCTCGGAGCGCGTGATCCTGAATTAGATTTCTTATCTTCTCCGCCTTCTGAATTGTGGACACTACCGGCTTTAGAGGGAGGGCGACTGTCCTCAGACTTTTTGCTCAATACGTTTGTCTCGTACGGTTTAAACGCTAGACCACCGTTTCCTCGGGCCGGCTCGGCTGGACTGGCGCGCGACACCGGCGTCTTGTCCGCCTTGTGGCCGGCGGCGGTCGGTGGAGTCACGGCAGAACTGTCGCTTACTACGGGCGGCTTCTTCGGCTTCTCCAACGGAGGAATCAGCGGCTTGGTGTTGGGGGTATCAGCTCCGATCTGACTACAGGTCTGTGCGAGCAACGCCAGCGGGCTCTTCTTCGCATCCAGCTGCAATAAAACATACGGGAATCTGCCCTGCATTACAAGTGTGAGAATATCTCTTCGTAAGGTCAAATGGCACTGCTCTTCACCCAGCACAAATCAAAACTCCTCCCTTATTTCGTTGCAGAAACCCGTAAAGTGTTAAGCACTGACGTAGGCGCGCTATCTGTAACTCTCAGTCTATACCTATCAGTCACACAAAACGAGAAAAACAGTACATTTCATTTGTAACGTAACCGGTGGTAAACTGAATTAATTCCAATTATAACTGATCCAGAACAATATATAATTATTACACCAACAATACGTGCAGCTGATTATGCCACATAATCGTGACCTGACTGACCTGCCTAGATCAACTTCCACCGCACATGCACTACGCTTGTAACATAGACTGAATCTCCTAAAACAACACCCACTTACCCAGCACAGCTATTCGGAGCGGTTTCAACGCGAACACATCGCACTAAATACGTGTATACACGTTGTGATCGTAACCTCGGTCCAAAGTGTGCTGTCAAACACCAATACTTTCTAATTACAATACTATAGTATCCAAGCAATTCACTGCATTGCACGTCCTACAACATTCACCAAAAAATCGGAATATTCACGACCGTCGTGAATTCGTGTTCTACTTCTTTACATTTAACGTGTTTCAGTTCTGTAAAGAACCTTTGACGTTCAATGGGTACTTTTTGTTCGCGTGCACTGCTTATAGTTTCACGAATATACCTAATCGTTTGTAGAGTACGCCTACACCTAACATGATATATACTACGCTTACCTCACTAAGGTACAGTTCGGTAATATCCCAAGTTCAGTACTAAAATACAGAGGTGCGCATTCTTAAAGAGGAGAGTCTGCTTACGGCAAAAGCTGGCTGACATGCCTACTACCGAGACTCTTGAGGCTATTACGTAGCCACTTCAAAATTCGTAAGCACTTGTACTTTGCTTCAACTCTAGCTGAGCTACAAACTACTATTCAGCAACTTCGAAATCGATCGTTACGCAGTTTTTTTTACCTGAATTTGCATGAACTAAGAAATTCAAAGAGTACAAAACACGTAACTTTAATTACACTGTAACCTGTAACTTACCGTAGTTGGAAGCGGTGAGAGGTAATCCGGTTGCAGGTACTGATTGCTTCCGGTGGTCAACATTCCTCCACCTTCAAGCACCACCATTTGGAATCACAACTCGAACACGGAACACACTTGTCCACACAAAATATTCCAACAGCTGTACGAAACTGAAATCGTGGACTGAAAAGCTCACTGTTATACACACAAAAATTCACAGATTCGAGCTCATGTATTCCGAAATTGCAAAAAACTAACTTTTTTTAAACAATATGATGCAGATGTAAATTGCTCACAATGCACAAAAGCCACTTTGCAGCGTCGGGTCGTCTATACTTCGCGCTATATACGAAAACAACCAACCACCTCAACAGACCTCCTCTGTCTGTCCGCCACCGCTCTGTATCCTGACTCGTGCGCCGAACACCGCGCCATCTACCCTCCCCGCCACTCAGCCCCCACTCTTCCACAGCCCAGCTGCCCCCACAATTCCCCCACTTCTCGATGACGCAGCGCTAATACTGCCGCGTTTCATGCTGTCAGCTTTTACCACCCATGGCGCTAGTGACGATGACAGCCCCCGTCGTGGCTTTGAAGCCGTGCCGCCTATCCACCTTCCCCTCCTCACACTGAAGTCCTGATGCCACAAGAAGTCGCCAAACTTGTCTGTCCATTCCCTTCACCGAACTTAATCAGTATCCTCACGGAAAAAGAGGACAGGAGGACAAGACGTATGGGGCCATGGAGTGTGATGTTTGATGAAAGACAAGCTACAGACGTTGCAAGAAGGTACCACAGAGACAGGTTTTGAGTGCGACTGGTTACAAACTGTTGGCCCAGCTCAGGATAGTTAGCCCCCGTTCACTAAAGAGTACAACACAATATATTTATATTCTCTACGCACAGCCTAAGCAGTTATGTTTACCGTATCGCCTACCAGCCTGCCATCTCACAACAGAATGGTGAAGTACCTCACTTTATACCCAGTCAAAATAGCTGTCATGTTTATTATATCGTTTCTTTTTTTTTATTATACAAGCCTTCTCACATTTCCAGTCCGAGGACTGGTAATTTGATAACCTCCACACCGGTCTTTCCATTTTGTTACGAGTGTACAACAATTCCACGCAGGCAATTTCAGTGCTTAGAGTGACGGTTCATATCACCGTAAAATTTCATTGGAGATTTATATTATGCATCATCACGGGTCTTGGTGGGGAAACCGGAGGGAAAGAGACCACTGGAGAGACCTAAGCGTAGATGGGTGGGTAATATTAGGATGGATCTCCAGGAGGTGGGGTGTGGGTATATGGACTGGATTGGGCTGGTCCAGGATAAAGAGAGGTGGCGGAGGCTTGTGAGTGCGGTAATGAGCCGTCGGGTTCCGTGAAATGCGGGGAATTTCTTGACTAGCTGCAAACCAGTTAGCTTCTCAAGAAGGACTCTGCACCATGGAGTAAGTAAGTAAGTATCATCACATAGATCGTTATTCGAAATACGATCCTTGTATCCTGACGTAGCTTAAAAAGAGTAGTTATCGAAACAAACTTCAGGATGTTATAATATATAATTCCAACAGGTGTGACTCGAAAAATTTGTTTCCAAATTAATCTACTCTTCGTTGTAGCACCAAGGATTCATATTGCGAGCTGTCTTACCATTCTAGCGCCTTTACCAGTGGTCGGTGCCTTCGCGTGGCTTCCAAATGTGGAATATTTAACATATATGTTTTCTATCAAGGTAGAAGAATCAGAGTATCGAAAGATAATAGTAGTTTAATTTATCCTGGGAAATTTTGTGAAGATATATAGACAGTTTTACAATAAAGGCCAACTCAGTACGGATAATACAGTATGGAAAATAAACGTAAGTTGAACATTCCTACTACGTGTTATGAATAAAGTGGACCATCATGAATGAGACATGGAAAATACAAAGCAGAAATTGTATCTCTTAATCCCCCGAAGAAGCCGTATCCGCCCTTCCGCACCCTTAGATTTCACCATGACTAGGATACCAAAATAGCGTAGGACATCTTAAAGAGAGGTTGCGATAATATCGCATACACAACCACAAGTGATCTACAAAGATTAAAAAAATATAGGTGCAAAACTCAAAATTCCAGGCGCTAGGAAGGTGACATGGAGCAACTTCCTTATTGTGGATCCACAAACATTGGACTCCAACATAAAAAATGTAGTCGCCTTGGCGACCTGGCGCAGATCTGTGCACCCCTGCATACTATATTTGACCGAAGGCAATAGTTTTTAATGTAGAAAGTGTGTAATTTATACTTTGTATCGTAATGATGACCAATCCTGGCCGAAACATGTAGGAGGAGTTCTCCACAGCATATTGCGCAATGTGTTACACTTGTTTAAAGAATTACATACTCAAGTGCAGGGTGAATATTGCGGCAGTTCTGCATATAAAGACAGCATTTGTTTGTTTTTGGCGCGACAACCCCCCAGTGGGCCAGGGCCTCCTCATTCACGAGGTTTTCTAGATCACACACAACGACGCACCACAGTTGGTAGGACTTCTCTGGACGAGTGATCAGCTCGTCGCAGAGACCTCTACCTGACAACACACAACCATCACAACATGAGTTCATGCTCCTGCATTTTGTAGTTTAATTGTAATAAATCACGCTAACCTACGTAGTACCAACTGAAATGAGAAGTTTGACTGAAAATGGTTCTGGACTGTATAAATGGCCAACAGAATGAGCCGGAATCAACAGATGGATGAATAAAGGGAAGAGACTGCAAATAAGACTGTAAGCAAATGAATGCACTTTTGTGCTGGACGTTCTCTGTAGTTTTACAGCCGGTCTGTGAAGTCTGGCAAACGTGCTAGCGGTCGCAACCGACTGTGCCGTGATCATGCTAATTGTTGATGATTTTACCAGTAATTTTGGAATCTAAGAAACTTAAATATAACGTTGAATGCCGAGCTAGCAACAGCAATTGGACCTGAGTGACTGACGGATTAACTAACTAACTACGCAAATAATTCCATGGAGCAGAGCCCTTCTAATTCCTCAGCTAAGAAATTCACCTTATTCTATGGTATCAGAAAGTTCATTACTGAGTTGACGAGCCTGCCACCAGTCCGTATCCTGAGCCAGACGAATCCAATTCACGCTGTCCCACCAAATTCCTTAATATCCATTTAAATACCGTTAAGTCCGTCAAAGTCTCGGTCTTCCCATCGGTCTCTTTGCTTAGCTATTCTGTATGAAAAACAGGTTGACTTGCTACAACAGCAATCTAACCTAAAATTAGGGTCCCGTTGTCAGTTCCCACATACTTGCAGCAAATAAAAAAAAAGTGTAGCCCATCAAGAAACCTTAGCCATCGTATCTTAACACAAAGAATTCAATTTCCACATTTCTTTGTAAGAATCGTGTGCGGTTAGGTTAGGTTAGGTTAGGTTCATAAGGAACAAGACAGAAAACATCAGACAGGCGTCAAACATGAGAGGTTTAAGGTGTAACAATTGTGGTTTTGGCAGCACTGTGTCCTGTGCATGTAAAGGTTGGTAGTCTAAAGTGAGGTGTGTGTATGTGTGTGTGTGTGTGTGTATATATATATGTATATATGAGAAGGGATTTCCTCCCTTTTTCTTTTCTCTTTTCACATCTACCCCTAAACCGAAAGCATGCTCAATACACCCCTTGTCAAAGAAGGGGGAGAGAAGGTTGGCTAATTTACGTTTCTACGCTCCAGGTCTGTTTGCTGTCGATGTTTGTGAGCGAAACAATATTTCTGCAGCTTTCTTTTCCCTTTCTTTTCTTTTTTTTTTTGTCTCCATTTGTTGTAGGGACCATTATAATATACAGCACCATAAAATACATACAGTATCTGAGCCGACAAAGAGATTAAGCAATTGGAGCCTCTCTAGGTTACACGTAAGGTTTTATTTGCTATCAACTCAGGTTCTGACAATCTGGTATTATAAATTTTAGCTTGCACATTCTGTAGGGTCTTATTGTATCAGTGTAGAACAAGTGTTATGACAGATCCACTGGCGGTAGCAGAACTTTATTTGAGGCGTGTTACTTGGAATATTTCTAGATGATATACAACGATTAGACTTCGGCAAAGGCACCTCAACTGTTGCCAGTTTTAAATTGTAAAAGGAGTTGTAACATGTATCCTTGAAATGCATCTCTCAAAGTTGAATCAATAGGCAAAGATATTGCGTTCTTTCTGGAAATACAAGAGAAATCTAATCATTGACGTACGGCACAAAAAGATCTAATTTGCTGCATATAGGGAGAAAAATTAGTACACACAGACTGTGATTATTTAAGAGTTTGTGTCTGTGTTTGTGTGTGTGTGTGTGTGTGTGTTTTATGTAACGACGCTATCAATTGCTGAAATAATACAGCGTCGGTGACGGATGAATGAGTGAGTGTGGACCTTTGGTGCAATAATAATGACAGGAAAAACCGCAATTAGGAGAACAAACTGTCCTAATGCCACTTTGTCCACTATAAATCCCACTTGGTCTTACGTGATATTGAACCTGGGCTCCGCGGTAAGATTCAGAGATTTATGATGATGGTTAGTTTAATTATAGGCCTAAAGTGTGTTCAAAATGTGGTGTTTCTCGAAAACCATGGAGATCCGCAAAAAAAGTTCATGACACTTTTAAGAGTGACATTATTATTATTATCATCATCATCATCACCATCATCATCATCTTCATTATCATCATCATCCTTGTTATCACCTTTATGCAGGGAATTTACATTTATTTACCTGAAACAAACTAAGTTTCCAGGGTATACACTGTTGCAGCTGTTCTTTATTTACAGTTTGTGGTTCATATAGTGCTATTTCTCCCGTGAAATATGTATTGTACTTTTACATTACCACTTTCCGTAGTATGTGTGCAGTGCTCAATATGGCTGTTTTTTGTAGTTCCTTAATTTCGTGCTTTCCTGGTACGTCGCTCAGGTATTGACACAATGATTTTGAAATGGTTCCAGTCGCACCTATTAATACCACTTTATTATTATTATTATTATTCGCGACTTAACGTTTTTCATTTTATGTGACTTTCTGAATATCTACAATACTATAATAAATATAATAAATATAATAAGCATACTTTAAAATAAATTCCTTTTGTTGCGGAGCTGTGCTGTTGTACTCTCAGTAGACGGTCCGTCACACGTGCATTTCCTCAGCTGATAGATATTCTTCTTCACCTCTTGCCTGTGCGAAACTGACTTATCGAATTCAGCAGCAACAGAAACAGAACAAATGTAGCGTCAGATTTCATAATTCAATTTTCCAAAATGAACTCAAATATAAGTAGAGTTTGTGGGGGAAGAAGGGAAGAAGGAACTCATCTCTAGGCTTAATGGCTTTTAACTTCATTTCGTTTTAACAAAATGTGACTTAGTTTCTGAATATGTACAGTCACAGGATATATCGATATCATACTACTGTGTAACATTCATTTTTATTACTTTTACCCTTACGTCTTTGCGTTCTGATTTTTTCAGTTTCCCGTTTAAGAATGTTGTTGAGCTTTCGGCACAAATATTGCGAGTACGAAAGTGTTCCGTGGCCAAATTAAATACGCAAACGGTGCATTTTACAACTGTTACGTAAGACAGTGTCCGTTGCCTTAAAAATCGATAGACTTGATACAAGACGTTTCAAGATTTGCTGCTGCCTTCACATTAAGGAGATTTAAGATGTTTTGCAGGCAATAAAATTGTTTTGCTCCGGCTCAGTGCGAAAGAAAGTGTATTTTTCTGAGAGGATTTGAAAAGCAAAAGTACGAGAGCGAGGCCTGTAGGCACTATAGTCTGTTTGAAGCCCCACGTTATGAAATATAGTTTGTGTTAACTGATGTTTCAACACGTGCACGGAAATGAAAACAATGATAGTCCACTATGGGATAATGTTTTGAACAAAGAATTAGAATGGAGCCATCTTTGAGACGTGTGCGACTAGTAATGTTTAGACAGAGCTGAAATAAGCTGACCCTGCTTTACTTACTTACTTACTCCATGGAGTAGAGTCATTCTTGAGAAACTAACCGGTTTGCAGCTAGTCAAGAAATGCCCTACATTTTATGGAACCCGAAGGTTCATTACCGCATTCACAAGTGCCCGCCACCTGCTCCTACCCTGACCCAGCTCGATTCAGTCCATATCCCCACATCCCACTTCCTGAAGATGCATCTTAATATTATCCTCCCATCTGCCTCTGGGTCTCCCCAGTGGTTTCTTTCCTTCAGGTTTCCCTACCAAAACCCTGTACACACCTCTCCCCTCCCCATAAGCGCCACATGCCCCGCCCATCTCATTCTTCTTGATTTTATCATTCGCACACATACATACGACCCTGGTTTAGGTCTTTTTATTTTCACTTTGAATTTCTCATTCTGCACACAGACAGCAGGACAACAGAAGGTATGAGATGATACCTGAATATAAAGAAACGACTAATTTCTTGGTACACTGATAAGCTTGTAGTAGCTAGTCGATACGTGTACTCAAGAAGGTTCTGATGTTATGAAAGGTAACCGCCGTCTTCACAAAACCCCCAACTGGACAATATGTGAAGAGATTTTAATTTGTTGCAGACCTGCAAACCACATTTCTCCAAAATCGTATTAATGTTACCTCTAGTATTGTCTTAAGTCGTCTTAAGTCTTGGCTTCAGGCTCACAGATACGGTATGTGAAAACTTCTTATTTTAGCCGTGGTTTATAAGGACACCGAATAGTTCAGAATGTGTGGTAACGGGTGATGGGATTGTCTGTGCATAATGAATTGAAAAGAACTTGAAAGGAAGCGGCGGTAAATGAAGTAATTTGCAGCACTGTGCCAAAATATTTTCTGTCAGTGTCAAGTGAACGGCGCAATTGACGACTGTAGGGGTTTCTTATCGTTTCTGGAGGAAGAGATTCACAATGTCCAAATCTTCAGTAACCAAGAAAGGGTTGTTGCATCACTCTTTAAAAATCAGCAGCATCTTTACGTGATAGTGAAAGTAAGAAACATGTTTAATTATCTAGACAGTGTGCAAAGGCACTATAAGAAAAGTAAATTTTTTGTTAAATTCTATGCTGTGAAGGTTTTTATAATAGAGCCATTTCACAACACTCTTCAGAGTACAGTTTTGTTTTCATATGTTTCTGCAGCTTCCATTTTATTATTTCCATATGAATTACGGTTTCCTGCTGATAGGGAATACAAGTATTTTTGCGTGATTTTAATATTATTAAAGTGACATCATTTCTAATTTATATCTCATGTGAGTCAAGGTAATGGAACTGACAAGTAAAAAGTAACGACAAGTCAAAGTCACGCAAAGAAACTGGTTGACCTGCACAGTTTACAATTTTGATACTGCCGTCAATAAAAGAGTTGAAGTTTATTCGATAATATATAATGCAAAGAGAAGCCATGAATCTTTCAGTGACAGTACCAAGACACACCCAAGCTTTGAAATTTTCTGTCTTCAGCGACACAGTAGGAATTTAACATATTGTTATCCAGTTAATTTTCAACGAAAGTTGTCAGTGTATTTCGGTTATCGTCGAAAAGACGAACACGAATAATATATAGTGATTTTGGAAAACTGATTCTGGTTTAGTAGAGGCCAGTTGAAATGTGATGTCACACGCGTAGAAACCAGATTCCGTCTTTCGGCGAAACGGACGAGTCCATTTAAATCAGCGTCAGTTCAGTCGACTACTGGCAGCCGAGGTGTGCGCATCAGCGGTAGTAATGCTGGATACACCATGTTCTGAGGTAGTGTGAAGGGTACTGGCTACCCACTCCATTCGCCAGTTTTCCCTTCACTTCCCCTACCGTGTGTCATTACATTTCAACTGGAGTGTGCGCCTAAGTTCTAACAAAGACGTTAGCTGACGTAAGAGCGCCGACTGAAGCCGTTTTGCTCGGCAATCGAGTGAGGTTTGACACATTCAGCTGATGCTCAGCTACAAATGTAGGTTTTTTGTCATAGTAGAGCCCATTTGTCCGGCCTCATAGTCATTTTTCTGAAGTCCAAGAGAGAGGTGCATGAGTTGAGGTTAATCTTTTTTATATATTCGTGGTTCCGTGCATCGTAATTCTAGGTTGAAGAAATCCAACAAGATGCAGCAGTATGCAGATATTTATTTACTACTAAATTACTCTACATGCTTCGGGCGTCCATCGCGCCCATCATCAGGAGCATATAAAACTGTAGTTGCAGCCTCTGGCACAGATCATACAAACGTCTTCAAACGTGACCACGTGGTCACGTTTGAGGAAGCTTGCTCCCCAGATAGTATGATCTGTACCAGATGTTGCAACTACAGTTTTATGTACTCCTGATGATGGGCGCGATGGACACGCGAAACATGTAGAGTAATTTAGCAGTAAATAAATATCTGCATACTGTTGCATCTTGTTGGATTTTTTCAACCTAGTTATTTGTTTTGTTGCGGTTTTGCCAGCTGCCAAACATGTCTGTTAATGTTCTGAAATTTGAGAATTTTTTAAATGGGGCATACCATTAAATTCGGAAAAGCAGTTGCAGGGTCTTTTTTCCCTTACATTGATTGTACAGTTCACCACAAATTATTTTAGGTGCATCAAATCATGGAGGACGATACAGAACAGGAGATTAGGCATAATGGGACTCATGAGAACTCTAGCCCGTATTATATACAGTCTTAGCCCAAAGCTGTAGATGAAAGGAAAACTTAAGAAGTTATGTTGTTCACAATGTGTGCAACACGATTTTAGCACTAAAATATTCTGCATTATCGTCCGAGGAGTGTAAGCCCTATTTGGGGATTTCATATGATTTTTAGAATAAACAGGCATTGTGGTCGTACATAGCGTCTTAACCAACTGGTCTTAGTAGGGAAGGTACAGCGTCGTAACCAGTTGGTCTTTGTAGTGGAGACACTGTCTAAACCAGATGGTCTTTGTAGTAAAGACACAGCGTCTTAACCAGTTCGACTTTGTGTGGAGAAACAGCGTCTTAACCAGTTAGTCTTGTTACAGGAGATACAGGGTCGGAACCGACTGAGCATTGTAGTTGAGACACAGCCTCTTAACCAGTTGGTCTTCGTGTTGCAGACCCAGCGTCTTACTTAACCAGTTGGACTTTGTAGAGGAGACACAGCAACTTCATCAGTTGGACTTTGCAGGGGAGACACAGTGTCTTAACCATTTAGTCTTTTTAGTGGAGACACAGCGTCGTAACCAACTGAGCAATGTGGTGGAGACATATCATCATAACCAATTGGTCGTCGTAGTGCAGACCGTGCGTCTTTACCAGTTTGGCTTTATGGCGGAGATACGAAGTCTTAACCAGTCGCTCTTTGTAGTGGTGCCAGTTGGGCAGCGCTGGCGAACGTTTTGGGTTGTCCAGGACGAGGCGCATCACAGGTGGAAAAATCACCACGATTAAACTGGGTCACCCAGTATTTGACAGTGGCATACGATGGTGCATGTTCTCCTAATATTTCTTTCAGAATGGCGTGAATTTCCTTCGGCGCCTTGCCTTGCACGAAAAAAAAAAACTTGATGACAGCTCGCGTCTCCATGTTGTTGAAATCGTGCGCGTCGCCTGACATGCTTCCTTTCAGCCTCTGTAACAAGAAAAGACTTTCAATTCGGCACATGAACAAACCCCCCTTTCCAACGACACTATCGATTCCGTCCTACGACATCGGGAAGTAGGTCGAGCTATGGACTTATCAGCACCCCATCGTATAGCGTTCGATATTATCCGCGGTTTCACGTAACCACTTGGAACGTATTACTCGCGGATACGGGCGTCCGCCTGTACTGGATTGAACCAATTCAGGGCTGAGCCCAGCGGCGAACTGCATGTGCTGTGGTACACATAGGAAGGTAGACGGAGACTGCATGGAAGATCAGTGTGATGATAGGACGTAATATTAAACAGATTTTAAAGAAGTAGGATGGGAGAATGGAGTGCTGAATTAATCTCTTTCAGAATAGAAACCAGTGGCGGGCTCTTGCGTTCAGGAGCGTAGGTGGAGGGGCGAATTGTTGTGCCCAGGGCGGCATATTCTGAGAGGGATAAAATGAATGTAATAAGTAGAAAAAAAATTAGGTGCGCAATAAATTTTAAATTATCGAGTCATATACAAGGAAATACAATTAATAACCTAACTGTAATGTTTCTCAGGCTCATAATTTCTATTATGGGTTGGCATTGTGATTACTGGCCCCGGGTGTCAAAAAAACACGCTACGCCACTGCTTATAGTTACAGTAATGAGCCTTCGGATTCCGTAATTGCAAGGAATTGCTTGTTGCTTGACTTACGTATCAACTATTAGATTCTCATATAGGTCTGTGCTGCATGGAATTACGTCAGGTAATTACAAATATTTTTCTTAATTGTATTTTGTACTTAAGTGTCTAATGGAAGTTCTTTTAGCACTGGTTCAAAATGAATAGTCATTGCAGTGCGGGAGTAGTGCAGAGAAAAGGGAAATAGTAGGACGGTGGATTTAAGTTAAATGATGTCTCTGGATTTAAATTTAGTGTTTGTTTGTTGAAATTCTCTAAAGAAAATCTTACGTGCGTCCCTTGAATGAGAAATATAAATCAGAAAACCCCTGTTACAGTTTTTGTCAGGCAACTTGTATTATGGAGAAAAAATAAATAAATAAAAAATTACTGTACACCCCTACCTGCCCTTGTCAGATAGAGGGTGGAACCATTTTGTCGGCAGGAGTCTGATGGTTATGGCAGTTGTCACTTCGAATTGTGTGGCATCTCAACATTACGAGAATCCATCCGAGCTGACAGGCACGGTAGAACTTCGGAGTGAACTTGTGTGAAATGAAGAAGAGAGACGGGCAAGTCTGTTGCATGTATTCATGCAGTCTGTGTAGATGCTGCCAGGCGGCGGAACAGAAAAGACAGGAAGGTCATGTAGAGGTCAGAGCTGGCTGGTACTCATAAATCATGTCTCACTTCACTGGCGGCATCCTCAAGCGAGGGGGGTAGGAGACACTGGGGCAGGCGAGAGATGACCCCAACTGGATCCGACACTTGCTGCCTAGTTAGGCCGGTATGCATCTTTGCTATTAAGTTACGTGTCTCTTTGGTTTACAAGTCGTCGCCGGAACTGCTGTCTCCGTCATGTTTACTTGTACGTTCTGAATTTGTAACACAGTCTTTGATTTGTACGATGGTTACCAAGGATCTCTAATGAGAAATAAATACAGTGACTGTAATTACAGAGTTAATACCTTGCTTACGTAAGCACCGCACCATGAATATGTGTGGGAAATGAAGGTACAGACGTCCCTCGGCTTTTGCAGCTGCCCGTCACGATGTTTCTGCAGAGAGAACAAAAACACAACGTCAAAACATACTGTATATCTCCATGCTTTCTTCACTCGGCTAGAGGTGTGAAAAGCAATAAATATATTTTCACATTTTATAGTGACATGTACATTGTAACACCCCACGTGGGCGATCTCAACAACCTTAAGAAAATAACTTTGCAGCTGTAATTTTAATTTCATGTATTTAAATGGCCTTCAGATGACCACTTTTTGGTCTCAACATGCAGACGTGATAAATAGTCGTGTTGATGATGAAAGATAGTTGCCTTACACTATATACAAACACAACGGTACGTCGAAGGTGCAAAATAAAAGCCAAATAAACCAGGCATGACTACGTGACGTTTCAGGTTCCAGTAGCGGTGCTTTTCGACATTATGTGACGACACAGAGTGTTCTATGCAGTCCTGTGTACCAAAGTTTAAGATGTTTAATGCTGCCTGAATATCTAAAGTAGTCACTTTTTCAAGCGAAAGGTCGAGCCAGCACGTTCCTCCGAAATGTTAGCACCCTTTCCCCAAACTATACGGTGTCACATCTCAGAAGATTGTGATTCTTACGGTCGTGGCCTAATTTTAGGAGCTTCTACGCTTGTCTGGAAGTACTAAGAAAATCCTCGATAACCTCAGAATATCCAGTCTCCGACTTTGATCATGGGACCTTCCAAGAACAAATCAGGAATATTGATCACGTAACCACAACGATCAGTTTGCTCAGGGTAGTAACAAAGTAATTTCCTTCTTTCCTTTTATTACTGAGTTCAGGAAGTCCGAAACTATGAAAGCACAGCGTTCCTTTCACAAATATTTTGCTCCGGCATCAGAACTCGATTTTTTCAGACACAGAGTGTTACAAATGTCAGTTAGTTTCCAACACGATCCACAGTTCCTTATTTAACCCATAACGAAGCTGAAGTTAAGCATATTTGGAACTCATGTTAACCTTTTAAAGCCTACTGGTTACGTGATGCACCAACAGGTTTAACATTCAATAATTGTGCTTTCTGCCCACTTACTTACTTACTTACTCCATGGTGCAGAGTCCTTCTTGAGAAGCTAACTGGTTTGCAGCTAGTCAAGAAATTCCCCGCATTTCACGGAACCCGAAGGTTCATTACCGCACTCACAAG
>Ga0136643_10003286_pt1 | contig 21690 bp, 13 predicted proteins | sample TergutLab28metaG_FD_96883 | JGI IMG/M metagenome (GOLD analysis project Ga0136643, IMG submission 96883) | Labiotermes labralis P1 segment gut microbial communities from Petit-Saut dam, French Guiana - Lab288 P1 (version 3) (version 3) | ecosystem: Host-associated > Arthropoda: Insects >...
AATTAATAATTAAAATTTAACCACGTCAACAAGAGTTTAAAATAAAAACAGACAACCCGCACAAAGCCAGAAAGGCAAAGAAAAAAATAAACCTTTCCGCCCCCCCCCCCCCCCCCCAGCGGCCAGTGTGCAGGTAGCCCTTAGCACCGCTATTGCGTCCCTGTACAGCAGAAGAGCGGCCCAAGTACACAGCCTCTTCAGGGCCTTGCAGGAGTTAGACGTTACCTTATGTCCGAATTCATGTAATATGTTCCTACGCTCCAAACGAGATATATCGGTCTGAAATGAGTACTGCCTTCATGCAACATTGTCAGTTAAAAGAAACACTACAGACACTTTCAACGGTTTGCAGAATTACATAACAAGATTCCATTCAAGCAAAAAACAAAGCATTATTACTGAGGTACTGACGTTTCGGGGGGAATCTTAAGCCTATCCTGAGAATGGAGGCAGCACGTTCTTCGACAGCAATGGTATATGTCTACCAAACTACACGGCGTCACATCTTAATATCAACATTGGGAGCCAAAACTTAATAAAACATGACAGTGCATCTCCCTTCAGAATTCAATTAAGTCAATAGGCAGGATTAGGCTTTATAAGTCATGGAGTTCCCGACGTTTCGATAAGGTTATGGTGTGTACAGCAACATGTGCAATGTATAGCCATGTAACGTTGGCTGTTCTGGTGTAGCAGAACTGAGTCACGTTCTACAGTGTGACTCGCTAAAGCTACGACATATTTCGAACTGAGTCACATAGTTGATTTACTTCTCCGTGCTGACGTGTATGAAATAGATGAGCTAGGCTCGATTTTACAAGCGGGCAATGCGTTGACATATTTAGTCAACTGCATTCAGTTCAACAGTACACAGCAGAGTACTTCACACTTTCCCCCAGTCAATCCGCCCGGCAGATATTTATTACCTCTAGAGACGCTTCACCTTGTGAAAGAAGATTATTTGGTCCTGGGAGGAGGGAGAAAGTAACGAGGGGCTCGAGAAAACCACGCAACAAAGAGTTTCATGTCTTGAACCGGCCTAATAGGGCGATCATATCAATGAGGATGAGACTGGCGGGACACGTGGCACGTGTGATGGAGAACAGAAATGCATAGGGATTATGACAGAACAACCTGGAGGAAAGAGACCACTTGGAAGAAGTGGGCGTAGTTGCAAGGATAAAATTAAAAGGAGTATTGAGAAAAAAGGATGGGAGGACGTTTACTGGACATGTACCTCACAGGATGGGCAAAAGAGTCAGGGTTTTGTGCAAACTGTTATGCACCTGCATCGCCCATAGAATGCTAGAAATTGTCGTCGTCGTTTCCCCCCCCCCCCAAGCTGAGAAATCAGTAGCCTTTGCTCTATGGAGCCACTTATTTATGTAGAATTTCAATTACGTTCGTCGTTCGAGATTTTTTTTACACGTGTCGCAAAAGCTCGTCAAAAATATGTAATAACTGCGTTAGTAAATATTGTAGAGGGAAAAGACCGGCCGGTGCCCACGGAATAAACTGAATAAGAGGCTGTTTGGGACCGTCTGTGGATGGGAGACAAATATATTGTCCATGTCGGGAAATGAAGCACTCTTCCTGACTGTCCAGATCATACTCAAGTCACTACACCAACTGAGCTGTCCGGCCTCCTATTATTTTTAAATCTTTCTTCTTACAACACTATCGATTTTGACTTCAGCGCCACGTACACAGCAACTGATAGGTTAACGGGATTAATAAAGTAACACAACACGAAGATTCGTAGAGAAGTGGTGGTGTAAATCCTCAAATTTTTAACATCAACACTAGATGGAAGTAAACAATTATCTACAGGCCCCAACAGCTTTCATCCTAGAACACGTCAGAGAGGAGGCTCTGTGGCACCCACGGGTGGCCCGGACGCTGTAATGAAAAAAAAAAATCTCTGCGCTCGGCGTGAATCGAACCTTAGCTCGTAGCATAGTCACTACACTGGTTCAGCTATATCCTGCGTACAGTACATTGTGGGACCAAAGCGGCTAAGAACCCACACAACATTCACCCAACAAATATTCAACGTCATGTTGACCCGTTAACACCGACAGGCAAGGAAACAGCTCTGTAATCCTAGATTTGAAACAGATATGATTTCCTATCATGATCTTATTTGATATGCTGTAAGCAAAGCGCGTATGACATAAGGCTCAGCTTAAACGGCGCTTAATCACAACACTGACGGAATAAGACATTCCAGTCTTGGCTTGACAAAAACGTCGCCTTGGCCTCGCTGAGACAAACAAGCGATTCTATCCCACGGAGTTTTACTCAGTGGCGCTCTCTTTTACTAAAACACGACGTAATATGTGCAGGTGGGGATGATGCAGTCTGTAAGGCAAGTAGGTTTAGGGGCCGGCAATCGAGGAACCGTGGTTCGATTCGGGGGACGAACAAGACACAGTTTACTCCGAGACGTCCAGTCCGGCTCCTGGGATCCGTCCATTCTCTTTCTGAACACATAGCAATGCGCAGTTTACTCTGAAGTAAAGCAGCCGGAGCGTTAATTTGACCACCTATTTCCATGCAATGTCGAGGTTCAGAACCTTTATACCTATTCATAGGCTACGAACGGACGAGTGTACCGTCATTTTCGAGAGAGGTTAGCGCAGACAAAAACTCTGCTGGAATGATAATCGACATGTGAAAACGGAAGTTATCTGAGAGGAACATGTCCCAGCGTCGCTTTATTCACCACATATTCCACACGGAATGATCAAGTGGCTGATTTTTAGTGCAGTATTGTCTACTACCCGTGTGTTCTACTCACAAAATCCCAAGAAGGGCCCTACGGCCTTCTGGAATGTTATGCTCTATAATTCGGTAAAACGGTCACATCCGACAGGCAGCCATCTCCCTCTTATTACTATTGTTTGTCCTTACTTTGAATATGTCCTGGTATTCCGGACAAAGCCCAGCGTTTCGGAAACCAAAGTTTCTTCTGTCTTGGCTGTGCCATGGATCTGACGGTTGGTCACCGGCCTTTTACCGCGGAGGCCCGGGACCAAATCCAGGCAACTCCATATGGGATTTATGGTGGACGAAATTGCACTGGGGCATGTTCTGCTCAGAGTTCTTCGGTTTTCCTCTGTCATTATCATTCCATCAATGATCCACAATCATCGTTCATCACCTGTGCAATGTGAGTTAGTAATTGTAAGCGTCGTTAAATAAAACATTTCTCTATCTTTTTTCGTGTTAAGAGATGGGCCATCACCTGTGTTCGGTGCGTTACAAACACCTAATATCAATAACTGGCCTAATACACGTTCTATCGCTCTTTTAAGCAGCCGCCTTCCGACAGTAACTCGCACCAAAATTCTGCAAGCTTTTAACGTTTCTTCCATTCGTGTTATATATCTATAAATCATAAGGAAAGGAAGACGACGATAGTAAAAATAGAAGGAAGGAGGAATAAACAAGTGCAAGAGTAGCTGTTGGGAGGGCAGAAAATTTCCGCGTGGTGTCAGAGACAAGCACAATGGGCTGAAGCAGCAATGTCTGCTCTAGGCGCAAGAGTAAAGAAGTCTTACGTAGTAAGAGGAATTCCCCAGGCCAATGTTCTGGAACAGAAACTTCGAGAGGGAAGTCAGCATGTTCTGTTGTTGCCACATGCTGCCAGCTGCCGTCGCCCGGTACAAGCAGTTTATTAACACCCGCTGTCACTGTGTTACCAATTAGCAGCTCAGAGGGCGCCACTTCCTTAGCAAACTTTGACACATAAATATTTCAGCATCCGCCTAAACTTCGGTAAGATTTGCGGGTGCTCGGAGGTTGGCATAGAAGGTCGGTCTTCTTGCAACTGCTCCTTCCTTGATTCGACGACACGTCAGCTGAACATCAGCTGAAGCACAGGTGAATACGAATCTGCTTAATTTCTATATCTCCGTTCGTACATTTTATTCGTAAAATGGTTGTTATTGTCGATATTCGTGTTGTTACGACATTATTACTGTTGCCATTTATTATTACTATTAGGATATTACCACGCTTGGGTCGTTTTCTTTCTCCCCTAATATTCGTTACAATTTTGCACGCCTTACGTATTTTACAAGTTAGAAGTTGTTAGTCTGTTTTCAGTATTCTTCAAAGAGTTTGTACCATTAACGATGATCTTTAACGTCAGTACACAAAAATAAATTGCATGACTTGCAACTTAATTTTACAATAAAATTCATGGAGCAGAGTCCTTCATAATAAGCTGACAGTCATCCAGCTAATCAGAAATTTTATGGAACACGCGTGTTCATAACTTGTCCCAAAACCCCACCACTGATCACCATAAAGTTAATAATAATAATAATAATAATAATAGTAATGGTTGGTAACAGTACATAGAAATACATTCCATAACTTGAACCTTAACTTTATAATTAAATTCATGGAGCAGAGTCCTTCATAAGAAGCTGACAGTTGTCCAGCTAATCAGAAATTTTCATCCCTTTATGGAACAAGCGTGTTCATAAATTGTCTCAAAACCCCACCACTGATCACAAAAAGTTAATAATAATAATAATAATGGTTGGTATCAGTTTATTACAGAAGTCCAGATCTCACTCAACTAGATGATCCAGTTACGTGTCCCGACACAAACCGACGTGTTTGCTGTTCACCAACACGTACGCGCTGACCTCTTATCAAGTGGGAAAGCTTGAGGATATTATCGCCACGGTGATAAACGGCAGGGTGATGAAGACCATCACTTACCACTGTCTAGCGTCTGGCTTATAAATGCATGGAGTTTCATCTTCACGGCCCCCTACGTGTGACAAATACATGAAACGAGCCTCATACAATTTTTCGTGGGTCTTGTCGATCCCAGAGTCGAGACCCAAACATGGTATCTTCTTGCATAAGAAGATGTATTAACCGATAGGTTACTGGACTTTAGATAACTAGAACTCTCTTATTCTAAGACAAAAGTTGGGCGGAAAAACTGAGGGTAAGAGGCCACTTGAGAAAATTAGTGGTAACCGGTAACGTTAAATAAATCCTAGATTAATCAGGTTGAAGACAGGAAACACTGAAAGTATCCTGTGAAGAGGATAATGACTGAAGGAACTGCCCCATAGTGGTAATGTCTGAAACCAAACAAAGACGTGTATTAACTCTTTGGAGTCCAAATTATTCCTGTAAGTTCAAACAGTCTGACCCAGATAAATTTTCCATGAAACCTCTGATCTTCCAAGTTCAAAAGCAGTCACTTGACTACACGAACTTAGGGAAAACCAATATAAAACACAGCAAAATAGCATGTCGATTTGAACTCGACACTGGATCTGGTATAGCACAAAATGCTGTCGAGTCCAACTCGATATTGGACTGATAATGCTTAAACCCTACAGGATACTTCAAATTAATGTTAATGTTTGTAGCTTGTATATGGGACGTTGTTGGTTAGCATCTCGACTAGGACACCGGCTATATTAAATAAAGCTTTTGGTGGTTTTGCTCAGCGTCTCCATGAAATGCGAGGATAATACAACATGTAATCCACGACCACTTCATTCCGCATTCTTTCCAGTTCACAACTCCGTTCTATCATTCGTCACTAGTAGACCGAAATACTGACAGCGTTTTTAAGTAAATACAGGAGGATTAATTCCTTGACCGACAGAAGGACTCCTACCTTTGAAATAAGGAAGGCTCCATCGAGTTAGGACAAAGGCCACCCACTTCATCGGCTCTCCTAAAGCACGTTTCACTTATTCCGCTGTTGGAGTGCTGGAGCGGCTGGCTTGGTCGACCTCAACCCGATAATTGCTGCCGGATAAAGGGCGTTCAGTTCGTCTGCATTCTCGTGACCGGAAGTGCATGCTGCGTGCTACGGCTACACCCAGTCCAATGTGTGAGAAACCTCCCATCTTCCTCATTCAAAACTGCTCACTGATTGATTGATGGATTGTCCGACTGATAGGGCCATTGACAGAATGTTCAACTGGCCATTTGTTAATCCAGCTGATCAGCAGCGGTCAGTGACGTGCAGAAAAGCTCAGAAATCAGTCTAACACTTTGGATTTGCTTGCAGATTTGTTTGTTGTTTCAGGAAGCTGGCAGTGAAAGGAGAGACTGGGTGGTTAAGAAGAGTGGAGTGGTAAGGAGAAGTAAGGGAAAATCTGCCGCAGCCTGAAATAAGTTGCTACTTGATACTTGCCTCAAGCCAAAACCAATTTTCAGTCAATGCGTCAAACTTTAATCTTATGCATTCACTTCATAATGTTTTCCCCTTTGATATAACTTACATCGACTTGACGAGAACAAATTAAAGTCCACATACAAGAAAAATCTTTTGTAGATCTACACATGAAGGCTGTGAACTGCGAAAAACTGGATGTTAAGCACAACCAGCCTTCTGTAAAATTTGACTGAACTAACAGATTTTTTTTTGGCAATTAACCAAGTTAATGCACAAATTCTTGTTTTATAATAAGATTTATTATGCCTCTACATGTTTCGAGCACTATGTGCTCATCATCATGAGGTCAAAATTGTATTATACAGCATCTGGTATCATCACACCTGTAGGTGGCCGTCCCGTGCACAGTCCTCTCTCAACCTGTGCACCGGACGGCCACCTACAGGTGTGATGATACAAGATGCTGTATAATACAATTTTGACCTCCTGATGATAAGCACATAGTGCTCGAAACATGTAGAGGCATAATAAATCTTATTATAAAACAAGAATTTGTGCATTAAGTTGGTTAATTACCAAGATTATACTGAGATGCACAGTTAGCAAAACAAAAAAAAATAATAGATATTTATTACGATTTGCAGTTGAGTTCCGTTGAGCTACGATCTGGGAATCAAACATGCTGTCAATGAAGTCAAATTCACTGCACATTTTCGGACACTTGCTCAATTAAAGTGTCTTTCCAATTAAGACCCAGATCCCCCACGGTGAAGATAGGCTTTCAAAAATGTATAAACCGAATCACGCCTATTGTTAAGACGCTGCTACCATGTTTTGTAAAAATCGGTACCTTGTCTTGAAAGTTGTATTATTTCAGTGGCTATAAAGTAGGCTGTTTGCAAGCCGATCTCATTAGCCGCGCGATCTACGGCGTGGGTCTACGGCCAGTCGCTTGCTGTGATTATGCTTTCGAATCCCGCCGGGGGCAAGATGTCCGTCTCTTGTAAGTGTTGTGTGTTGTCAGGTAGAGGTCTCTGCAACGGGCCGATCACTCGTCCAGGGAAGTCCTACCGAGTGTGGTGTGTTTCAGGAAGACCTGGCCCACTAGGGGCTGTAGCGCCAAGGTTGGGGACTTTTTGCAAAGCAGTGATAGTCACCTTTCTTTGTTTCACTGGTGGGAAGAAAGAAGATACCACAGGAAGAATGGAATAAATAAATAAGTAATTAAATAAATGATAGAAAAGAAAGAAGGTGAAGATGTAGAAAAATGTGTGCAAACAAAACAGGACGATAAATGAAAGAATGGAAAGAAGAAAGACTACATACAGCCCAGTCAATGTCAGCTTACAAGACCTGCCCATAACAATGGGCTAGTGCCGCCCGCGATAGTGTCGAGGGATAGAAGTAGTTCATGAGAGAAATCTTCCTTTCCACGGACAATTGCACCGCCTGATAGGATCGGCACAGCCGATATGTCACGCGACCAGGTCGCTCGCTGCTCTTCATGGTGAACCGAGATCGTTACACTGCTATAGCGAAAGGATACCAGCAATGTCACAGCGCAATACGTGCTTGGAGAACACTGCGGAAAACGGCTCTAAAGCCGCTACAGTGCTTGGATATCAACACTATCACAATCAACCTTAAAAGAGAGTGGCGAACTGTGTCACGCAGTTATACGGGCTGAATGCCGTCATTACAAAACCAGTGCCCTTCCTCTACTGCCAAGGTTAAGAACAAATGGAGATATACCTCTATTACTCCTATGTGCATTTATGACGTAGACATGGATAGTATTGCCTTCCGTTGTCTCGCCCCAAAAAGCCAACTCCGTAACAGCGGTTAACGGCGTCAGAAAGCTACCGCTAATGAACACAAGAGTAGGTTATCACACTGTGTATGTCTAGAAGCATGGACTGGTAAACTTTGCAGTTATGACCTTACTGCTGTGTGTTAATAACAATACCGTACTTAACTTGCGCCTCTTTTCTGGCAAGATAGGACAAACTTACGTGATTTTGATGGCAAGTTTTGTAAAAACGGCGAGACACAGAGCTGGGACATGTGTTGAACTGTCTGTGTCACCCGGTACTTAGCTTAAAAAAAACCACTCCAAGAATTGATTCTGCTTTTGTCATTCGATATCACCACAGGTTGCGTAACTTGCCATGTTGGGTCTATTGGACAGGGGTTTCTTGGAGAATAGAGTTTGGATGCATCCAAATGGACCCAACAGAGAATCTTTCATAACTTTTATTGTCGCCTGATGACGGAAAAGAGCCAAGTTACTGAAAGGTGTTTTAAATCACAAAATAAAACACGATTAATTGGCTATGTGTGCAGCTCGTGTTATGACGTCTGACTGCGCTGTATAACGTATTTAAAGAATAGGACGATGGGCACAGACCAAACCTTAAACGTCTCGTTATTCGCTGGTCCTATGCCACCTTCAGATAACTGTGAACTTAGCTTAAGCGATTATGTTCACATAACAGTTGAATGCCAGCACTTACTCTTCAGCAGGGAGGAATGAGAGCTAGTACTCTCGAAACGATCTAGTGAGAAGTTAATTAAGTCGACTAAGGACAGGGTCGCACATGCGTCTGATATTTATGATTTATGATATGATATGATACGATACGATACATGATATATGATATGATATAATACATGATACGATACGATATGATACGTTACGATACGATACGATACGATACATGATATGATACGATACATGATATGATATTATATGATATATATGATATATGATATGATACGACATGACATGACATGACATGACACGACACTACACGACGCGATACGATACGACACGATACGATAAGATATATGATATGATATGCTATGATATGTTATATGATATGACATGACATGACATGACATGATATATGATGTGATGTGATGTGATATGATGTGATATGATGCGATATGATGTGATATGATATGATATGATACGATATGATACGATATGACACGATACGATATGATAAGATAGGATATATGATGTATGGTATGATATTTACTGCAAATTGGTTTCCACCCAGTGGCAGTGGTCGGCAAACTTGCATAAAATTAGGAATGGGACAGCAATATGCAAATGAGGAAAAGTACACAAAACAATATAAAAACACAGAATACACGAAATAGAAAACAAACACACAAAACAAGATAACAAACATGAAAAGAATATTATGAAACATAAGTCGAGAAATTAGGAGATAGCAAATAGAAGCAAATAATAACCTCAAAACGTACTCCATAGAACTACACACAGCTACATGGCTATAAATCTATGATAATACACACACTCCACCAAAGATCGTCAGGTTGTTAATTTTTCAAAATCTGAAAGCAGACAAACTGTTAGTGAGTGACTGGTCTTACGTCTTACGGTGAGGACGGCCATAACAGTTCATTGCACACATCCAGCTTCACTTCACTGACGTCACAGTAAAACAAAGACCTACATATCAGTTAACGTTCGTTTAGCAATACGCAAAAATAAAATTATTCATGCACTTACACCTTCAATACTACCTTCAGTGAAGTGTACGTACCTTTAATTCCTCGCATGCAGCCGGCATCGGTGCGCTCCGCAATCATGAATGAGTTTAACGTTAATAAAAATCAAAAACCCGTTCATCCTGGGCCCTAGTTGCAATTTACAACCCATCGTCACTAAAGGGATAACCGCGATATGTCCTGAAGGCGTATAGCGAATACATCCTTAAACTTAGCACAAGATGGAATGGTCAGGTTCACGCTCCGACCTCAACCTCTGTCCCTGACGAAAATCGAACCGCCTATTTTGCCCAACTGAGCTATCCCAAATCCGACCGTAAACTGAACACGAACTCAAGTAACACGGAAAGAATGTTACATCCACAGTATAACGTTAAACGAACCTAAACGAGTATTAACGCTAACCGGCCCAACGTCGACTCACACTCTAAATTGTTGTGCTTTGCTCCAGGTCCAATTTCGAAATCACATCGACACGATGAATTTACAGATTTTATGTAATTTCCCTTGAGTTCCTGCTATCTAGTGGCTGCTCTCTTAAATCTAATGGTTAGAAATTTTGTGAAAATTTAATTTGGACAAGAATACTGAAATTCACAAAAGCAATTTGCACTGCAGAGGTTTAACAGACGGTGCGTTGAAGCCTCTTATTTCCTGGAACTATAGAGGAAGAGTCGGGTACTGAATTTGATAGCCCCGTCCGCCATTGTGTGCAGCTAAGCCTTATCGCCAGCATTTATCTGCAGCCGTACTGACACCCCGCACCCCCACCCACCCCCCAAGCTGAGCGCATTCAGTCCGAGGTTCAACACCAAGCAACTGTGCAACTAAAATTTCACAGTGGCGCTCCGTGAATTCTTACCCTTTCCTGGCCATTAACAAGGGATGGGGTAGACGAAGTCACGCCTCAAAGACTTCAGTGCGTAATTCTTATTTATAGGTATCAAAAACCGGGACAGTTCCGTAGATATGTATCTTGGAGATAACTGCTTCAAACTGCGAACGGGTCGTCAGTTGCCCTGACAGGGGTGATTCGTGCCTATCCCCATTCTCTTCCTCTGCTCCTTTGCTCCCTACAGTCATCTTCCAAGTCCTTGTCTATCCTAATTCCATGATCGTCTTTGCATCCCATTCGATGCCATACAACCTCAGCAGCTGAAATAAAGCCATGCAGTAATCTAACCCTCATATCAATCACATTCTAAAAGTCCTGGTCTCAGTGTTCTGCGCGAAGACCAATTATCGTAAATGTGGATTTCTCTTATTCCGCAGTCCTTCCAGACAAACGGTGAGACAACATTTCAAAAGGGACTAAGGCCGTCTCCTTCCATTACCCTTCCCCATATGTCCCTTATAGAAGAAAGTCTGTTGGTTACCGCCGTCTCTCAAACACTGAGAGTGTCTACGCCATTTGTGAATGCATAAAGGTAAGGGTAAAGGTCATTCCGTAACTCGCCAATGCAAGCACAGAGGGGAAGTAGAGGCACGACTTCACCCATTTTTAACTTCGGCGCTAGAAGGGGTAGATGGCCAACGTCACACCCCGGGACAAAGTCCCGGTACACATTGTGCAGAAGGCGTGATGTGTCTCAAGACCAGTGTGGACGGTTATGAGGGAGAAAAATTTTCTTGCCCCAACCGGGTTTCGAACTCCAGATTGTCCATCCCGCGATCACTAGTTGTACCAATTGCGCTCTTCATGCCGTGAGCAAACGACAAACTCAAAATCAAATAATAAGTTGTAAAGTCCCGCGTGTGTTCATGTATATACGAATATACAGGTGAAGGTATGAACGTGGTGAGCATGTCTGGTGATTAACGCCATCTGTCAGACAGTGACAGAAAATTAGTGAATAGGAGTACATGCATACTTAAGAAACCTCAAACTGACTCTCGTTATGTAAGCCTAGATACATCAATGTATATAGGTTTATATAACGAGTTATATATATATATATATACACACACACACACACAAATCACGGGACACACACATGGAAATACGGTGTGACCATCCTATAAGTACGTACCTCTTTATAAAAAAAAAAACAGGTCAAATATACGTCTAAATTCTTGCAGCAATTTATAATGCAGCTCAAGCCGGTTAAGCCTTGAAGCAGATTAAGAGCATTTCTTCCGTTCCATTCTTCCCGATTTCCGAAAGACCATAACTCTTGGAAGGTTCCCAGACTTCGCCCGTTTGTCCTTCCTGTAAGATCAACATGTAGACGAAGATGATTTCGAAGCGTTGGTGGAATGACACATAAAGGAAAAAAGCGTAGCACTAAAACAACGACATAAATTTGAAAGGTATTTAAAGATTCGACTCGTACCGCGCAGTAAACAGCCCCATTCTCAGTTATAAAAACAAGTCAGTGAATGCTATATGAGGAAATAATCGCTGTTGTTCTGAGATCTATACAAAACACAAATGCGCTCTGTGGGAAATATGCAGAGTTGTGTGTTAAACCTGGTGGTACACAAAGTAACTGTTAGACTCTAAAGGTTTGTTTCAGTTATGAAATAACGCCATCATTAATTTGAACCATTCCACATTCTTAAAAACTCCCTCTTGCAACTGTGAATTACATTCAATTATGCATAACTTGTTAACAGCTCAGTTAAATGCGCCAGGGGTTGTAGCTTACGATATACGGCCCCTCTGGGGGCTGTAATGCCAGCCGCCTCATCAACTGAACAACCCTTTGCTTTTCTTTAATCATCGTGTTAATTAGAAACGCAGGATTCCTCACTATCTGACGCGAGATGGCTCCGCATTCAAGAAGGCAGTAATTGTGCGCTACAGGAACAGAATCGGACAGAATAATAATGCAATTCGCCGTCAACGCAGCCCCGGCGCGGTACGACATTATAAGCCATCTAACGTTGAGTGCGTCAGGAGAGGGAAGGATTTATCGTCATATAGCAGCAGAGTGTAAGGTACTTTCCGGTCGCCCCACAGTATCATGTTCGTGCAATGTCTCTTCTGTTGATATGAATGTATTTGTACACTAATTTTGGAACGGGTAAATTGTTCATCCTTAATCAATTCTGTACGTATTTACGCACATAATCTACAGGATTCCCACACAGGTGTGGCTTTTTTAATGGCGTTGTCGGTGGTTGAATTATGCAACTTTGAATTTTAGGATGATTAGGTCCAATGAATTGGTAAAAAGCGGCTAGTGATATAATTGGAAGTTTACCCGGAACTTTCTTGGAGTTGCACAGAAAACAAAGAAATTCCCTCTCAGAGAATTTCGTCTACCGGATGAGGTTCGAACCGAACTCCTACCCAATAGGCCTACAGGCCAGAATCGTCTACTTTTGCGGTTGTGAAAGCAAAAGAGTCAAAGAATAAAACTCACTGTATAGATATATGTATATTAAAACTTGCAGAACAAGGTTAAATGGATTAGTTACATCTTCCCTAGGAGCCTCCTTGTCAAACACGTTACGGGAGGATAGAAGAGACGAGAAGACGAGAAGGAAAATGCAAACAGCTACAGAATTACCTTTAAGAAAAAATATTGGGATTTGAAAGAGAAAGCACCAGATCACACTCTCTGGAGAACTCACTCTGGAAGAAGCTATAGACCCGTCTCAATGCCTCAAGTTTCAGAACGGCCCACTACTGCAGAAGAAAGTGATGAACCTTCGGGTTCCATAAAACGTGAGGCACTTGTTGACCAGCTAAGAAACTATTAGCTTTGTTGACCAACTGAGAAAATGCTTTGTTGACCAGCTGAGAAATGCTTTGTTGACCAGCTAAGGAAATATTAGGTTTGTTGACCCGCTGAGAAAATGCTTGGTGACCAGCTAAGGAACTATTAGCTTTGTTGACCAGCTGAGGAAATGCTTTGTTGACCAGCTGAGGAAATACTTTGTTGACCAGCTAAGGAACTATTAGCTTTGTCGACCAGATGAGGAACTATTAGCTTCTCAAGAAGGGCTTTGTGTCCTCGAATTGGTTAGTTTGTTTCAGATCTAAACAAAAAGCGACCACGAGCGGAAAACGTAGTCGTTGCCTTACCGACAAAGAAGTTAAGAACGTCAAAAGCTTTGCTTCCATACCGCCTGCACACCTGAACAGAGCGCTGATGGCGCCTGCCTCGGGTGTTTTCTCTTTAACCTCATACACCCAGCCCTACTAAAAGTAACTGAAGCAGCGTATTCCAACATATATTTGGCTACCTTTTAAACCACTAGCTTGAAGCCTCCATCCTCCTACACAAAGCCACTGCTCTGTTAATTTAGTCGCATTTTCTCTATATGTATTCGTACTGCGTAGTAAAGAAGTTCGCAGCAGAGTGCCCGGTTTCAGTGCCGGTTACTAATTCTTTGCCTTTCACGTCTACCACAGAAACACCAGACACAGGGACCGCCGATCATACTGATGTGGCCCGCTCAGGTTCTGCTGTCCTTCTTATCATTCGATTGCGTAACAGACAAAATAATTCACTCAAAATTAAACGCCAGGCGTATTACACATTTTGGTGTTTTTCTACATTGAAAAATTTACTAACGAAGGAAGTCGAGAGAATGTGACATTGTATGATGCGTCCCAAGATGCGGAGCTGGATTTCTGATTTGGTCAGCAACGTGTTCCACGCCTGACAGGTCTGCTGTATACAGAATAAATACGTTTTTGTTCCACTGAATATGTCTAAATTCCCGCAGAAACCCGACCTGGAAACGTAAGAAAATCGGAGAGAAATTTAAACATTTAGGCGTTTCAGGAAAACGAGAAAAGTTCGTGTGTGATAAAAGGAACAAATAGGGGAAGGAATCCTTTCAAAATTATTTACAGCCCTACACGTAAGCTGCTCAGCGGCCATTTCCTCGGCTCCTCTGCTGTTACTTAGAGCAACACATTGGTATGAGAGATAATAACGCCGTCATTTGTTTAATGGCTGCCGGGAAAGCGGGAGCGAAACGGAAGGCGTTGTTTGTTGCGGGTTACCGGAGCGGAAGGAAGGACTCGCCATTGTTGTAACTCCGTAGAAGCTTCCACAAGAACACAAAAGCAGAAACACCTTGCAATTTCGGGTCATGTACGAGTTTTCGAATAGCTGAGCACTTCGTACAGCACATCACCTTTCACAGCAGGTCAATAATACTTATTCTTTAGCACTGCTATTCATTTGCATACTGCCTTTTTTCAGCGACGCTCTGTCTGAAGGAGATTTAATTACTTTCCGTTAGAAATACACGATGAATAAATTAAATGTCTGCTGTCGAAACTGATGGTTCAACAATACTAATACCAAAACCGAAAATTAGACATGATCTTAATCAATTTCCACCAACATCCAATCCCCACCATCTGTTTCTCTACGAACCGTCTGTACCGACTAACCAATCAGATAACTAGCTCACTGAAAGAAGACTTAATGGATATTATCCTCAACCAGTTCATCCACCTACCATTTTTAAAACTATTTCCCATAGATATAACTAAAGAACTAACTCACCAACTAACTAACTATCAGGTAGAAGACAATCTTTGGACACCATCCTGAGCCAGTTTCATCCACCTCCCACCTTTCCGAAAGGTCCGCATTATTAAATAAATAAATAAGCAAATAAATAACTCTCTGGCATCAGAACCAGACGTTACAGAACCGATAATTTCATATCCCGTTATTGTACACGATTCTAAGCCAGTTCAATCCACTTCCCATATTCGACAAGGCTCACGTCAAAAGCAAACTCTCATATCCCACAAACCTACCAAAACTGTACTTGCTAAGAGTTGTGTCCACCCACAGTATGCAGGTTACACACTCACCGCCCGTCTTCCTCAGCCTCATGTACCCTATATATAGGCCTATCGTCCTAACGTCACACACTCGCAGACCCACTATTGACCACCCACACTGACGAATTTAGTGTATTGTGGTGAAGAAGTTCCGGTAAGTCACAAAAATGTTTTACTTGTGTTTTTCGTAATTTTTATGAATTCTTTGAACCTTTCAGTGGCAAAAATATTGCTTCATGAATTTTCCGACATTTACTCTTTTTCCATTCGTTCAGTGATTGTGGCCCGCTCTCGGGTCGAATGTTTATGTTTGTAATATTGATTATTTCGGGCATGCTTTGGCGCAGTTGGATCAGGCACTGCGCTGCAAGCCGGAAGGTCACTGGATAGCGGGGGTCGCGGGTTCGGTTTCGGATGGTGTCATTGAAATTTTTCATTGACATAATCCTTCCGATCGCACTATGTCCCTGGGGTAGACTCAGCCTCTAACAGAAATGAGTATCAGGAATATTCCCTAGGAGGGGGGGGGTGAAGATGGCCGGTGCTTAGGGCTAACAAACTGACCACCTTCATATGCCTTTTGTCTAGAAACCTGGGAGCCTCAACGTCCTGAAACATTTAGGGCCTCTCCAGGCTTTACAGGGATTAATGTACCTTCTGTTAATATTAGTTATTGACACTCGCGTCTCTTTTTAAAAAATTAATCAAAGTTTTTACAAAACATTCCTTCATTTTAATTATAGCATCAAACCAAAAGTACTATTAAATTATAAATTCATTCTCGTTACCTTTCAAACTGAATTGTTTTGCATTCTTGTAAATATGAATTCCTTTATAAAGTTTAAACTACTGACAGAAGCCTTACGCACAGCACCTCTTCGCCCCCCTCCCCCCCCTCCCACCTCTGAATACGTGCTAATAAATCGACCGGATGGAAGTGCAGTAATACACGAAGATGGGTCTCGCTCCTGGTGTCTGGTTGATGTACAAGTGCTTTGTTCTTACGCGTCCGTGCATATCGCGTTTTGTCTCCGCGTCACATTATGTTCAGCTCTACCTTCCAGATCAACATACTAATACAGCACCATCTATATTCTGTTCAAGATTAAATTTCCATATTCTCGGTCCCAGTTTACCTTCGCGTGCAAGTGGATTTGGAAATTTCTGGAGAAGCTGAACAGGTACAAGCAGCTGAACAAACAGCCTTATTTTACATATAAATACGCACGACTGTATATACTTATTTATTTAATGAGTTGTCAGTAACTCGGAATACATACTCATAGCAACGAATAATCGTTTTGACAGTAAATAATGAGTGTAGAGAAGCAAACCAACTACATGTTACTGAATGCTTTATTGCACTTATAATCTGCTCAACATGTTTCGGGCACTCATATGCCCATCATCAGGAGCTCGAGACTATACTTGTATTATTGTCGCATATGGTGTGTAGAGCCTTGGTTGCTGGTGGTCGGCTGTTAGGAGCAACGCAGCAGGTTAGGCGTCCGGGATAAGGGAAATAGTGCGATTGATTCGAGAGTCAGTCGCACAATTTCCCTCAACCCGGACACATAGCCTGCTGCCCTGCTCCTAACAGCAACCAAAGCATTACACACCACATGCGGTAATAACACAAGTATAGTCTCGAGCTCTTGATGATGGGCATATAAGTGCACGAAACATGTTGAGCAGATTATAAGTGCAATAAAGCATTCAGTAACATCTAGTTGGTTTTCTTCTCTACGCTTATACTACGATGCACGGACAAACATACGTCAAAGTAAATAATAAATTGGTAAGGATGTACAGCTGTCACATTGATGGAGAATCATAGGCTGAGGGTCTTGGACACTAAGGTGTTAAGGAAGATATTTGGGCCCAAAAGGGAAGAAGAAGAATGAGATGTTGGGGCGTGCGGCATGCGTGGGGACGAGGAGAGATACATACGGGATTCTGGTGGGGAAATCTGTGACAAAGAGACCACTTCGAGGACTTAGGCCTAGATTTGAGAACAATATTAAAATAGATCTTCATGAAATGGGGTGGCAGGCATGGAATGGATCGATCTGGCTCAGGACAGCAACAGGTCGCGGGTTCTTGAAAAGGCGGCAGTGAACCTTCGGCTGCTATATAATTCCGGGAATTTCTTGAATAGCTAAGGAAAGCAGTGCTATGTTGTATGTAGGAAGTTAGTTACGATGTGTATGGAAGAGGTTCAGATACTCTCCCGCCACTTGTCTGGAGACACCGAAAAGAACTACAGGAAACCCCGGTCAGTACAGTCGGTGTCCGAGACGAGATTCGGACTCGACACCTCGAAACCATAAGTCAGAAGCTTGAGCCAAATTGCGCGGTCTAGAAGAATCCTATTTTTTGCAAACCGATCAAATGCGTTAGACACACATGCAGCGCGTGGGTCTTTTTAGTAGAGGGTCCAATAAAGACATTGACACTGTGAACAATACACCACGTAATGTATTGAAATATTCGATGATCATGATGAAGGTTATTTGTTTGGTTTGTCATGTAGATGTAAAACAGCGTGTAACGACAACGATACGTAAGTGGAATGGTGGGAATGGAGGTAAAACTCCACGAAGTCTTAATGTCTTTTTTGGGTGGAGGCAAGTGTTTATCCGCCTATGAGTCTGTACCCCGATACAAACGGCAGGGGGCTGGGTAGGAATCCAAGGCTCACTGGAACATTTTACTGATAGATAAACAGTCTCTGCTTGGAAGTTAACACCAGCTGCTCAACAAACTGTTAGCCACTGTACCGACTGACTGAGCTATTGCCTTGGAAAATAAGTCAGACTAATCACTCCATTAACCGCTCAGTAGGATAATGACTCCGTGGACATTCAGTGGGACAGTGTACGCTCTTAGTCAGTTATACTAATCGCCATTTATTCCGATATTCCTAAGAAAAACTTCCTAGGTTCTCGTGAGGAAAATATACAGATTTTTAATGTCAACAAGCAGATAATGTAGTTCTTGCTCCTGGGCCTCAAATGGATAGTTTTTGCCACAGTGCCTTAAATATTTGCTTCCTTTCCTTTTGCCTAAAATGATTAGTTCTTGTCACTGTGCCTTAAAAGACTGCTTCCTGCCCCTGTGCCTAAAATGATTAGTTCTTGTCACTGTGCCTTAAAAGACTGCTTCCTGCCCCTGTGCCTAAAATGATTAGTTCTTGCCACTCTACCTTAAACGGTTGAAATCATCTAAAGTGCGCTTATTATTCGTATTAACCTAAAAATCCATAGCAATTTAAATACTTAGCTTCAACCAATTTAAATTATTTTTATAATAGGTTTTCCTCCACATGACATAAAGACTGGACATTAGCACAGTGTGAGTTCGAAATTTATTGTCGAGCAAGAAGCAATACAAAACATCCGAACACTCGCACGTTAAGCTACAAATGTCAACGTTTGTAACCAGCGTACTTGACAGTACGGAATTCTGGATGTCACATCCCGCCTGATTGTTTCACCGTCAACTCTCCGAAATGATAAAGAACCACATTTGTGCTCACGATGTATGTTTGTTGTAATTCTTAAAACACCTCTAAATTCCGGAATTTATTTCAACGTCTCAGCGGAAGATCTGTGTTCTACCGCTGAGGTATTGTGTTAGATAGATAACCGTCATTAGACCTACCTCGTGTACGTAAGACTTCCTACACTGTGAGTCATTGGCAAGTTTGTAGTGGATCTCACGATTTTGTCTGCAGGGAAACTCAAGTTTTCTATGAAGTTCATCCTGAGGCAAGAACCGAAGGAACTTGCCTCATGCTTTGTTAATGACCCCGAGACGTACCCCAGACATCTTCAACCCCTCTACTTGTACCGTGCGCATAAGATTATCTATCCTTAAGGTGGGACTTACCCCTGATTTGAAGGAGATATATCACTTACAGGCGACCGAGCGAGACTGTGTAAGAGCAACGTCCTGTATTTGTAACCTGCAGATGCCCGCTTCGAATCAGGTCGGATCGCCTGCTGTCGTGACTCAGATTTTTCGTGTTTTTCCTCTATTCTTCCAGATAAATGATGGAATGGCGCCTTGATCAGACCACAACCAATCCCTTCCAAGTTATAAAGAAGAATTTCTACGCCAGGCCAGGCGAAGCTTTATGAGGGCGCGAGTCCAAATTGCCTCAAAATTCCGACGAATTTCTTTCGCGTGCCCAAGCAAAATAAGGCCTGTGAGTCTTCCACAATTATTATTAATTACTGAATAATTATTTTTAATGTATATTGTATAACCAATATAAAGCATAATTAACATATTTCTAACACAGGCCTCCTCGAGGAATGCGATAAGGAATAAACTGGCAGTAACTGGGTGCTGCCACTGGTTCCTGTTTGAAAATAAGACTGTAAGACATTTTGTCCAATGCCCCGTATTCGCCCACTCACAGTCAGTTCGGCACCCCGATGATAAAAATCCAGTCAACATTTCGCACCGCTTACGATCGTGTAAAAATGTCTCACTCGCGGTGTTATATGGTAGTAACGGTAATTCAAATACAGTCTGTACGCTGTCAGATATTTGTATTTGTATTCTTCACAATATAGAGACGCATGAAATAAAAATTTCTTGACTGCCTGAGTAAGAATTAAGACTCCAAAATAACTCTGCTCAACGGGGTTAGTTGGTTGACTGACTAATTTGATTGAATGATTGATTGATTGATTGATTTGGTTTTGGGTTGGTTTGCTGGTTTATTGGTTGGTTGGTTAGTTCGTTGGTTAGTTAGTTAGTTAGTTAGCTAGCTAGTAAGTTAGTTAGTTCGCTAGTAAGTTAGTTAGTCTGTCAGCCAGTCTATCTGTCTGTCTGTATGCATGTCAGTCAGTCAGAGAGAGTGAGACTGAGTAAGCCAGTCAGTCAGTGACAGTGAGTGAGTGAGTGAGTGAGTGTGTCAGTCAGTCAGTCACTGACTGACTGACTCCTTCAGCCAGTCGACTGTTCGTGTGCCAGCAACACTGTGACATGCAGCGCAACCAGACGCACTGCAGCACACATCAGACAGGCACTTGACTGACATGGCATGGCATGACAGCAGCACAGAACATTTCAATAGAGCTTGACATTGAGATGATGATGGGGGGGGGGACGGAGTTTGCCTCCAGCAATTCTTACACTGAAACATCAGTTCTGACGTGAACATCATATAGAGGGGGGAAGAATAAAACTGTCTAAACACCAACCCTTGTTTACTTGGTGCGCATTGGAAGGGAAGCCTATACTACCTTATGACGGTGTGTGACAAAGTAGTTCGGCTAGAACGGAGTGCGATCCTCTTCTTAAGGCACAGATAACAATAAACAAACAGCATTTGTCGATACTGCTTAGTTTATTTAATGACTCTGCTCTAATCAAGAGATCTGATATATCAGTAAAAGAGATAATTGTTTTGTTCAATTAGCTACCAAGTAGAAAAACTGAGGCAGTAGATCCCATGCACTACGATTCTTAAACAGCGACCGCAGACGTAAATACGGTACAGTATCCATTAGAGAGACGGCTTAGCAAACATGATGCTCTAACCCTTACCGGTCCATTGTCAAGTCACGTTCGACAGCAGTTTCCGCTGTACCAGATTCAACGTCGAGCACAAATGGAGGGGCGATTCAACAGCATTTCCCCTAAGCTACTGTTATTTAACGGATGAATTTAAACTTTGAAGATCAGAGACTTTCTGTCAGATTAATTTGAACCAGACTGCCGGAATCCACGAGAATACTTGCAACCGCAAAGTGTTAAAGGGTTGCTTAACTGCAGAGAAACAGGGAACTGAGTAAGGTCGATTACGTGAAGAGCGACTGTAACCCAAAAGAGTGACGACATCCAAATGTTGTTTTGCTCCGATGCGTATTATGTACGAGCGGGCTATAATACAAATCGTAGCCACAGAAGCTGCGTGAATATCGCTTGAAGAAATAACATGAAAGGAATGTTTACGGTGTGATGAATACGAGTAGCAGAGTTGTTGTCAAGCAGAATGTAAGAAGATTCAGAATTTCTCTGTTAACAATGAACAACAGCGAGCCATTGTGTGGAGGAACAGTTGACTGACGCACAGCGCACGTCTTCACAACGCTCTGTTGTGGAACTTTCGTGAATCAAACACTCCCCCCCCCCCCCTCCCTCATGGTCATGGAACTGAAAAAACTTCCTTAACAAAAACAAATTCCCTTTTACAAAACTGTACAGG
>Ga0136643_10003288_pt1 | contig 21688 bp, 17 predicted proteins | sample TergutLab28metaG_FD_96883 | JGI IMG/M metagenome (GOLD analysis project Ga0136643, IMG submission 96883) | Labiotermes labralis P1 segment gut microbial communities from Petit-Saut dam, French Guiana - Lab288 P1 (version 3) (version 3) | ecosystem: Host-associated > Arthropoda: Insects >...
CAATATATAATTCGTAGATACAATTAAAATTATAAAATATTTAAAATTGCTCCGACATGTTTCGGATCACAGAGGATCCATCCGCAGGGAGCCTTGTACAGTACTTGGCTAAAATTACAAAAATGGTTCTATCGTTTCCGTTGACATGGACGTGGTCGGTGTTATGGCAGCATAATTATGCTGCCTTAATGCTGTCATTAACACCGACCACGTCCATGTCAACGGACACGATAGAAACATTTTTGTAATTTTAGCCAAGTACTGTACAAGGCTCCCTGAGGATGGATCCTCTGTGATCCGAAACATGTCGGAGCAATTTTAAATATTTTATAATTTTAATTGTATCTACGAATTATATATTGGTCCATTAGTTGGATAATAAAAGTGCTTGAATGTCATTGATGCACGGTGCAAACCTGAAGATTAAAAAAATGTCACTTCATAACACTGCAGTTTAATAAAGGAGAATAAAGATTTTTGTAACGTCTGTAACAACAACAGTAGTAAAAAATTAAAACCTAAATCTGCCCCTCATGTAATGAACAACCAGCAAAGTTATGAGAATGCAAATTAAAATACTTACAGGAAATAAAGGGCTGAGGATTTCAATTCCGAACTCTAAGATGTAATTTTGCCTCCATACATAGTTGTTTCGTACGAACAGTCAGTAACACTCCTTTTTGCTCGTTTACAAAGAAGGCAATATACAGAGAAACAGCGACCTTTTTGGCGTCTGCCGTCTCCACTTTACGACGTCAACGTCTGTCTGTGTTCTTCTGCCGTGCGGTGACTCAGCATGTAGATTAGAAACTGCGAAACTTTTCCTCTTGGAGCGTGCAAGGAAAGTGGAAATACGTTTTTATCCACAGTGACCCTAGTTGCTGGAGAAATGAGATTAAATTTACCGACTAAACTACAACTTAAATGTTATTTTTGCCCTATTACCCATTTTATTAACAAGAGTGAACCTAGAAAGTTTAGAGACAAAAACGTTGAAACCATGGGAGGTGAGGTGTGTGAGCGTGGGGTTTTATGGGGAAACGTGAAGCAAAGGGAACACATTGAGGACATGGGCTTAGTGGATAGTAGATAGTAGATAATACTGAAATGGATTTTAAAGAAATGTAAGGACAGGAGTGGACTGGATTACGTCGGGTTTAGGTTTGGAACGAGTGAAGGGCTTTTGTGAAAAAGGTAATGAAAATTCGGTTTGCAGAAAACGCTGGGATTTCTCGACGAAGGAAACGCTTGCTTCTGAAAAAAAGAAAACTTTGCGCTTCATTGAATAGATAATTAATTCAATTTCCTTCTCTCACCAGTGACTAGAAATTCCAAACAGCTTCCCGTCAAAATCCTGTATAGATTTCTCTCCCCTCTATACTAGAAACAGACATCGTTATGCTTTTTACATAACTTGTATGGAGTCCTAACAAAGAGAAAAACTAACTGACTGACTGACTGGCTGGCTGCCTGCCGTCATGCCTGTCTACTTGACTAACTACAGGGGTGCTGATAAGTCTTTAGCCCGACCAGGAAAGAAAAAAGCTAATGTTGCTGTCAGAGTGGCGTGAATTTCCTTCGGCGCCATGCCTTGCAGAGGGGAGAACAAACTTGATGACAGCTCGCGTCTCGATGTTGTTGTAATCGCGCTCGTCCCTGACATGCCTCCGAGTTTGTTTTCTTCCTGGTCGGGCGAAGGACGTATCAGCACCCCGGTAACTAACTAACTCCATGGGAAGTGTCATTTATGTAAAGCTAACAGGTCATCAGCTAGTAAAGAAATTTCCCTTATTTTGTAGAACCTGAATATTTATTATCACATTTACAAAAGCCCGTCACCTATCCCTATCTTGAGCCAGATGAATCCAGTCCATGGCTTCGTCCAGATTCTTGAAGATACATTTTAATATTATTTTTCCGTCTACGCTTAGGTATTTTAAGTGGAATTTATCCCTCAGGTTTCCCCATCAAAACCTTGTATGCACTTCTGTCCCTCATACGTGCTGTGTGCCCCGCCCATCTCAATACTTTTTATTTGATCACACAAATAATATTTGGTGAGGACTACATATCTTTAAGCTTCTCATTATGTAGTCTTTTCCACTTACCTGTTATCTCGTCCTCCTTAGGTTAGAATCTTCCTTATCACCCTAATTTCGAACAACCTCAGTTTATGTTCCTCTCTCAGTGTGACAGTCCGAGTTTTACATTTATACAAAATAACAGGCAAAATTACAGTTCTGTATCCCATAATTTTTATATTCTGCACCGAATGGTTGCGAGCATTCCGTGACTTCAGTCTGCTCTCAATTTCTTCAAGAATGATTTTTTTTTGTTATAGTTGTTCACAAATATTTGAAATCTCCCACCCTTCCTAAGGAGCCATTACCTATCTTTAATTTGTGACTTTTTCCTGTATTCTGTTCACGACACAGAAAATGCACTTAGTTTTCTCAACATTTACTTCTAGACCAATCTCCTTACTAGCGACCAACAAAGGCTCTGTAGTTTCCCAATAGTAAAACCAATCAGATACATCAATGTCTCAAATTTATTTTATTGCAGTAACACTCTACATGTATCGGAGGTCTTTCCGTCCATCATCAGGAGTTAAAGAATGTACATACTGCAACAGGCACATGTAAATCTGAAATTCCAGGAGAGGGTAAAATTACTACTGAATTTGTATATGTGTTGTATTGTAGTGTTGTATATTTTACCCATCTCTGGAATTTCAGTTTTACATATGCCTGTTGCAGTACGTAGAGTTTTTAACTCATGATGATGGACGGAAAGACCGTCCGAAACATGTACATTGTTACTCAAATAAAATGAATTTGAGACATTGATGCATCTGGTTGGTTTTACTATAGAAATATATTACGATGGACGGCTCTGTGAAAGTCAAATTCTGTGTTTTTTAATAGTATGTATGCATCAACCCAATGTGTTAACATCATCCGCATAAACCAGAATCTGATGTGTACCATTTAATTTCAAGCCGTCCTCTTGTGCTTAAATCATTCTAATGACATTTTCTAAAGAAAAGTTGAAAGCTATGGCGGTAGAACATCTCCTTGTCGCTGATCCTTCTTCAAAGGTAACATATCAGACAAATGTTTGCCTTCCCAATCTCTGGTGTAGGTTTTACACAGACACGTTTTAACAATGAGCAGAAACACAGAAGAAAGTATAATTTCACCGTATGGAATTGGCTTCATCTTACAAATGCAGTAACACATATAATACCTTGGCTATTATAATTCATTATTGTAATAAACAGCTATTTACATTTCTCCTTAAATGGATTTTATTACATCAGTAGCGGATATATGTATGCATTCTGTACCGCATTTTATTAGGAAAAGTAAACTCATTTTGCATCTCTTGTACTTACGTATATATACTAAGTAGTGTGAAAACAAAGTCGCTAATAGGATTGAGTGAAAGCTGCACTGGAGAGAGGCACTTCAAATGTCTATCATATTTAATAACTAAGCTTTCATAATCTGACTACAGACTTCAGAATTACTGACACATCGTAATGTAACGTGAACATTAACTTCTAAGCTGAGTCTTGTTCCCGTGTATAGGAACACTAAACAGGCATTGAGATATTTGCCATATGAAGGAGAATATTCAGAACTACTGCCAATAGGGGACAGGAAAATGCTTTTATCTTGCTGAAAATGATAATTATCCAGTAATTCAGACACTTAACAATAGCTGGCCATGAGTAATATATATCTACACGCTTTCAGAAGTGGAATATCAATGCAAAGTACAGCTACCTATGAAATTTCGGAAATTAAACTTCATTTTACGTGAACGTCAATAAATATTCCGCTGGATTCTAAGTCTTCGTTATTCAAAGTCTTTTCGTGCTGAACAGGTTGACAGGATGATCACTAAATAATGAATTTGAGGGTGTGTGGAAGGAGCGGTTGTTGTCTATTTTTGAGACATTATCCATGGGTTTGAATGGTGGACAAAATTATATGCAAATTTGTTGCTATGAATATTTTCAAGACATTCAGGGTCTGGATGTAACGCTAAAGGCCATGTTGTTCCTGTGCGTACCATTAAGGCACATGGGGACTGGATATAACGCTAAAGACAAAGTTGTTCCTTTTCATAATTTTAAGGCACATGGGGACTGGATGTAATATTAAAGGCAAAGTTGTTCCTGTGCGTAACATTAAGGCACTTGGGGACTGGATGTAACGCTAAAGGCAAAGTTGTTCCTGTGCGTACCATTAAGGCACATGGGGACTGGATGTAACACTAAAGACAAAGTTGTTTCTTTTCATACTTTTAAGGCGCATGGGGACTGGATGTAACGTTAAAGGCAAAGTTGCCCCTGTGCGTAACATTAAGGCATTTGGGGACTGGATGTAACGCTAAAGACAAAGTTGTTCCTGTGCGTAACGTTAAGGCACATGGGAACTGGATGTAACATTAAAGGCAAAGTTGTTCCTGTGCGTACCATTAAGGCACATGAGAACTGGATGTAACATTAAAGGCAAAGTTGTTCCTGTGCATACCATTAAGGCACATGGGGACTGGATGTAACGCTAAAGGCAAAGTTTTCCCTTTTATACTTTTAAGGCACATGGGGACTGGATGTAATATTAAAAGCAAAGTTGTTCCTGTGCGTAACATTAAGGCACATGGGGACTGGATGTGACGCTAAAGGCAAAGTTGTTCCTGTGTGTAACATTAAGGCACATGGGGACTGGATGTAACGCTAAAGGCAAAGTTGATCCTGTGCGTAACATTAAGGCACATGGGGACTGGATGTAACGCTAAAAGCAAAGTTGTTCCTTTGCGTACCATTAACCCTTTAAACGCCAAATTAAATCCCATCTGCCATCTGTTGGCATTATTAGGAGCTCACCGTATTCTCCACGTTGGCAGGATAAGGGTTAAGGCACTTGGGACTGGATGTAATATTAAAGACAAAGTTGTTTCTGTGCGTAACATTAAGGCACATGGGAACTGGATGTAACGCTAAAGGAAAAGTTGTTCCTTTTTGTACTTTTAAGGTACATGGGGACTGGATGTAACACTGAAGGCAATGCTGTCCCATAGCACGCTATGACGGCATGTGGTGAAAAGCATATATAGCTGTACTCATCTTTAATCTCGGCACCAGGTGGAAGTGAGTGTTTAACTTTATTTCTCGGCCGCTTTATTCTCGGGGAAAGAGTCCCTGCTACCAACTAAATAGGAAGCTGGGTGGACTTCATAGACGATCTATAAGCCTTGAAGTTCTACACAGGATTCCTAGGTTGTCCAGCCGCTAGGTTAGGCATCGTACTGACTGAGCTATACCGACACCATCTTTGAGGAACTGCGGAAAAATAAAGTAGTTGCTGAGTTACTGAAGAAACCATCAGTCTCTTTTGGCAAATAAAATTCCACTGCCTTTAATAAAAAACCTGCTCTTGGACTCTACTCTGATTAATGTAGCACACTTGTGAGCTAAGATAAATACAAACAAAATGATTGTCGGGAAACGTGAAGGAAAGAGAACATATGGAAGACATAGGTATAGTGTGAGGGTTATATGCAAAAGAATGGTAAAGAAATAGATAGGGAGTTTGTGGGTTGGATTCATAGTCATTAAGAAAGGGCACAGTTGCAGGTATATATAGTAATTGACATTTGCGTTTCATAATATGTTGTAAATTTCTTGACTAGTTGAGCACTTATTAGCCTCTATGCAGGACTGTACCCAGTGAGACGAACTCTTTATTTCGGTGTCCAATCCTCCCAGTGCGTATAAAACCGATATCCGCAGCAGCTTCTGTATGCCATCACAGTGGACTGCAGTACCGTCATTCAACTTGCCCAGATCACGTTCCGTGGCGGCGCTGCTCATCGAGTATAGCATTCAATCAGAACCCTTTCATACTTCACACAGCTTTTTTTTTTGCGAACTAATTTCTATAGACAAAATTTACATTCGATACATTTTCCAGATCTTCCCACAATTCCGGGTGTGAGGATGGCTTCTTGTCGCGGATCCCAGATTTCGATTCCGGGGTAATGCGTCTGAGGTTTGTGGAGGAAAAAGTGACACTGGGCGAGGGTTAATATTTGTGTTTTCCTTTGTCAGTTATCAATTCACAAGTACGGAACATTAGCCTTAGGTTCAGTCAACCAGTTGTGTTATCATAACTAAGTGGAGACAAACCCAACTTCTTTGCTGTAAAAACTTAATCTTAGTAATTAACCAACTTAATGTACAGATTCTTGTTTTATAATAAGTTTATTATATGCCTCTACATGTTTCCTTTCTCAACTTGTGCACAGGACGGTCACCTACAGGTGTGATGATTCCAGATGCTGTATAATAAAATTTTGACCTCCTGATGATGAACACATAGTACTAGAAACATGTAGAGGCATATAATAAACTTATTAGAAAACAAGAATTTGTGCATTAAGTTGGTTAATTGCTAAGATTGTACTGAGATGCACGGTCAGCAAAACACCAAAATTTGTAACAACTTAATTTTGCTCATCATGTTTCGGCCGTAAGAGTATTATCAAGCACATCAGCACAAAAATATGCATAGGGAAGTGCAGTGATACAGCCACAGGCTTTCCCTTACTGTATTGTTGTAAAATGTATTAACTCTTTAAACGCAGCTTCAGTTTATGATTTTGTATACAATGAAGAATATCTAATAATTTATTAATAAGTAACAGATTTGATGATTAAGTAAAAACTAGAGTTTTTACAATACAACAAGTGCATTTGTCGGCTTTCATTTATTGACCACTGAATGCTGAATATTGTTACGTATCCACTAACCATCGAAGCTGTATAGTAGGAATGCCGTATAGACAAAATTATACCATTTCAATGAATGGACAATATGGATACATTGCTACGTGTATTTCTCATTCTGGTTCGTTTTGGCCTGCTTTCTTACAGAACAAGTCGGCTTATGAGATAATTGTGCTGTCTTTATATGCATAAGCTTCTCCCCCAGTGTCGGCATTCGATACACTTAAGTGTGATTATTTTGACATTGGAGGACAACACGACGTAATATATTTAATATCCTAAGTTCAATAATAACAACATGGTGGACAAGCGCATATGTGACGTGTGAATGACACCCGCATCATTAATTTAAGGCTTTGAAATGAGGGTAATAGAGCTCGGCAGAATATGCAGATTTATTGAGGTTCTTCTTTTTGGTATAATGTAAAGCGACAATATGGTGGTCGTGCGCAAGTTTTCCGCGGCCGTTATTTTCATAGAGGTGACTGATGACGCGTTTCAACCAAGCATGTGAAGTGTGGTGCATAGATACATCATATACATACATACATACATATAAAATATAACACACTGTTTACAAGTGAAGCTTTACGCAGTGGGCGAAGATGAGGTATTTGCTGTTAGAACGAACGTGTGTAGCAGATAGGGATATGGTGCTGAGGTGACTAAACGTTCACAACGAAGACAACAGTGATACTGCTACTGCTACTACTACTATACCAAGAACATACCATGCACACATTACCGTTTCTTTTGACAGAAATTGAAGAGAGTTTACGCGTTGTTACGAACTTTCTTTTATATATGTAAGGTTATATTGTTAAAATATTCCAAAGTTTTATACTACTTTTACTACTACTACTACTACTGCTACTACTACTACTACTACCACCACCACTACTACTACTAAATACTACTACTACCACTACTACTACTATCAACACCACTACAACAACTACTATTACTACTACCTCTACTACTACTCCATACTACTACTACTTCAACTACTACTTACTACTACTACCACCACCACTACTACTACCACTACTATCACTGCCACTACTACTACTACTACCACTACCACTACTACTACTACTACTCCCTACTACTGCTACCACTATTACTACTACCACCACCACCACTACTACTACCACCACTACCGCTACCAATACCATCACTACTAACACTACTACTACCTCTACTACTACTACTTATACTACTACTTACCACTACTACCACTACTATTACTATCACTACCACTACTACCACTACCACTACCCCTACCACCACTACCACCACTAAAAACACTACTAACACTATTACTACTGTTACAACAACTACTACTAGTACTACTACTACTACTACTACTACTACTACTGCTACTACTACTACTACTCCTGTAGCACAGTAGGGTTAAATGTGTAAGCTACTGAATACAGTCAGTTTTAGAACACGTTTCCTGCACGAAAATTTACTCACTCAAATAGCCAGTATTATATAGGCGAAGAGAATGGAACGTGCAGCATTATGTTCTAGTTGCATTTGGCGGCGTGTGGACACACGAAGTTCTCTAGCTGCACTTCTACGTAAAGTAAGCTGGATGCAAAGTAGTGTCTTGTAACTATATAACTTATAAGACAACGTGACCACCACCACCCCCCTTCCCCTCCAATTCCGAACGACTTCATAATTAAGAATAGTTCGATACCGGTAGGCGCGTGGTCTAATGCTAAGCCTGCGGCCCCTCGCTTTCTGGATATGGGAGCTCGAATCCCGGGGCATGTTTTGTGTTGTCAGGTAGGGTTCTGTCTGCGACTTGCCGATCCCTCGTGCAGAGGAGTCCGAAAGACTGCGGTATGTCTGAGTATGATCAAGTGTAAAATTAACCTTCTACAGCTACAAAGCCTATGTAGAAAAGTTAAGACTAATATAATTACCAATAGACAGTTACTTTAAATTTCACAGACTGCTGCTGCCTACATCGTTAATGCATGGTATCCATCTGTAGAAAACTAAAACCTTGTATTTTGGTTGAATCGTGTTACTGGCTTTGGATGAATGGTGTCAGTATTCTGTACATATATAACTTCCTATTTGTGGACACAGATATTTTGTTCATTTTAGATGGTTACGAATTGAAGGAAGATGCAGTTTATTTGGACCGACAATAATATGCAGATGGCTATGAAAACGTTTAGCGACGGAAGGATTTAGCGATATGCTGCGTAACTCTTCGGACTTTTTCGTTCTTTTCTTCAAAATGAGTAGCAGTGTGGTTCGCACATGACGTTAAGTAATAAAGGGACAACGTATATTTTTCAAAGACAAACAATAGTTGATCGTGTGGAGTATTCTGAAATTATCAACAGTTGGATTTGGAAATGATTTGGATGATGAAAGAAAGTTTGCTTTCAGTTTTGTGTAGGCAAGTGGAATAAAATGTAACTTCTCAGTTCATAATAAAATTGAGAGTTTTAATTGGCTGGAATAATTCACATAGCGAATCCAACTCCAGTAACGAGAAATGCAGGAGGCCTTCAACTGGTTCACTGCAACTGCCAAAATTAACTAGACTTTTCTGAATACTTTTCTTTCTGTGAGAAACTATGGAGGAACTTGGCATATTGAATACACCAGAGCTCATATAAAATGCTGATGAGTCCAGCTCTCAGCTCAAAAAATAACCCTTTCAAATAACTGCTGGCCGAGGACGGAATCAAAACTGCGTACTCCAAACGTTCTGTGGATAGGGGGAACTTGTTACTACCATGAAGAGCACAGATCATGTAGGGAACTTCATTCCACTAATGTCTCCCTCAAAAGTGAGGAATCTCATTCACAAGTTTAAGACCGTCTTTCCAATAACTTCTCAGTAACAATGCTGAGTGGATAAAGCAGAAATGCTTTAATTATTTCTCTAGGTCCACGCAGTTGCAGAACCTGGCCTCTTAATTGCAGATGACCAAAATCATAAAAAGTTGCAAGCTGTATAATTTGTGAAAATAAACGAGGATTTACCTGGTGTGTCTTCAGTTCCAACCGCACAGAAACTTCAGCCTCTGGACAGGACCAACTTCAAGCCTTTAACGAAGGCACTTAATTGATGCAGGAAAGAAATGTAGTAATAAAAATTCCACTGAGGGCAGCAGATGAGAGAAGGAAAAATTAGGAGAGGAGTTTAATCGTAATCCTCTTCAGGGACAAATGAAGTGTTCTGTCTGTATAAAAATGAAATTTTTACATATTCAGTAGATTTTACCACGTTACTCACTGCAGCCACTTTTCAGAACAATTACCTGATTTGGTACATTTTCAAGAAAAAGCATAGTAATTGAACCATGAGAGGTGTTGGTGAGGAGGGAAGGAAACCACACATTAACAGAAGACGCGCTAAGCAGAAATGTAACAGAACAAAAACACGAAGGATAATTATTTTGCTGACGAAATTTTCTTCTAATGTCTTAGCCAAGTACAGAGTGCAAACACAACTAGTGCTCGCACACGATTTATTATGATTAGGTTGAATCGGGACATGCAGTGATGTACTTTCAACAGGACTCTTTCAGAATTGCGTAGTTGTAGATAATTCTAATTAAATAAAAGTGTAGCTGAAATGCAATCTGAAGATCTGTTCAAAATACCTGCAATAACTAGCAAAAATAAGCTCTTTAGACCTAAAATTTTTGACACGATTCGCCGTGACTAACCCTACTACTACCACCACCAGCACTACTGCTACTACTACATTATTACTACTGATACTACTATCACTACTACTACTACTACTACTCCACCACCACCATCACCACCACCACCACCAGTACTACAACTACTAATACTACTACAACTACTACGACTACGACAACTACCACTACTACTACTACTACTACTACTACTACTACTACTACTACTACCACTTCTACTACTACTGTAGAACTAGAAAACTATGCAATGTGGATTCTGTTGTAATTACTATTATTTTAATTATTATTTTATCTCCTTCATGCACAATATTTACAATTGGGTACCTGAAACTAATCGTGGTCTACGGTTTTATAAAGTTACAGACATTCTGTAATTTCAGTATACGGTACATATAATGCTATTTACCAAAACAAAAATATTTTACTTTGGTACTTGCCGAAGTATGTGTGCAGGGTTCAATATGGCTGTTTTCTGTATTTCATTCTTATCATTCTTCCCACTTACGTTGCTCAGATATTGTCTGAACGAATTTGAAATATTTGCGGTTGTCCGTTTTATTATTGCATATTACACAATTCTTACCTTCAGCGCGGCATGCAGCTGTGATGCGTGTCAAACCTGTTAAAACTGAGTGAGAATTTCAAAGGAGTTTTCTGTTAGTTGTCCTCGTTATTTATAACTGAACACCAGAATTCGTTAATTACATGAATTTTACGGAAGTAGCTTTCAACATATTGGAATGTTAAATCACAGTTTATGAAGTTTAACCTCCTCAAATCCGTGAGTTTCAAGATAACAGTCCTTTGGGGTGTGACACCGTTTATTTGGTGGATAAACACCAGAATTTCAAGGAAACGGATTTCCTGCCTGTTCCATCTTCCTTCAATTCCAAACATTTCCCCACGCGTCTGTTTTATATCCAGAAGATGGCAGGAGCCTTTCTGAACATTAGTGCTTAACCAAAATACACGGCGTCACAATGTACATGGCAGTTTTTAAATTTACATTTAGTATGACGTCACCTTCTTCCGCAGATCCACCCGTCATGCTATTACCACTTCCGCTGAATGCAGCACACTTGGCCACTCTTCAGTACCTAACAGTTCGGTTCACTGTCACATGTATTTACAAAGAACTGCGTTTGAAAATTTGTTCGCCTTTACATATAACAAACTTGTCAGTAAATAGCATGTAATAGGAAATTAACTGGCTTTGTGAATACGTAAGTTTGCACAAGCTGCAGTATTGCCTCTTCGGCAATCACTGTGGCAAAATTTCAGATTGGGGGGGGGGTGAGAAGCGGGGAGAGGGGGATTAAAACCCAAACCCTCTCTACATTATGCATGTAGCTGTTTGTGCGACATTTTGCAGAACTCACAGAAGTATTTTAAAAGTCAATTAAGAGTATAAATGGATTATTTGTGACTATTACACAATTTTCTTTTGAATTTCTTTGTATTCGTGATATAGTAAATAATAAAATTTCGGTCATGTTTTAATTATTTGGGTAATCAAATAAAGAAAAATGAGATTGGTGGTACATGTGGCACGTATAAGGGGGACATAAATGTTCGTACATGTTTTTTGTGGGTAGACCTAAAAGAAAGGGACCTCTTGGGAGCTCTAGGCATAGAAGGGAGGATAATATTAAAATAGGTCTTCAATAAGTATGATGGAGAAGTATGGCGTAGTATAGGGACATGTGTCTGACGCTTGTGAATGCCGTAACGAACCTTCGGTTTACATAAAATGAATGAAATTTCCATGCCTAACTAAAGGCCTGTTACCTTCTCAGGAAGACCTCTGCTCATTGCGGTTAATTAGTTAGTTATACTGTGCCTAAACATGAAGATTGTATGTTTTGAAACAAGCTAAATGGGAAATGTACGCAGTACTGTATTTAGAATTTTATTATTTTTTTCGTTAGTTGTTAAAACCACCAACAAAATTAAATTATCACTGTCGAGTTTGTTTTGTGCTTAACGGATAAATTTTATGTAGATGGATATCATTTTGCGGTCATTTAGTAAATATTAAATTATATCATGTAACGAGAACGCGTCAGCTTATTGCGTGCTCTCGGTAGGCCTACATAAAATTGTTACGTGAGTTTACTTATTTCAGTGTAATTGTTATTATTTATGGTTTCTTGTCTAAGATGGAGGAAGCAAAGGTGGCTGGCGAAAAGTGTATGGGATGCATGCAGTAATATTCGAACATATCTCTTGTTATTGTTCGTAATGTTATAATTTTATGATAGTAGATCTTCTAGCAAAGCAACATACAAAATGCTGCATTGTACTTTTTAAATACGACTGGCGATCTAGTTTCAGACACATGAAAAATCGAAGAATAATTATTTTATCCTCATTCCTATGGAACTTTATAAAAAAGAAATATGTGATAGTAAACTTCTTGAATTCCATAAACTCTTTTCACCTTGTGACGTTTCCAGTGCTCTTTAACCATACACAACAAACCATTAAACTTTTTGTATGTACTTATGTTTGTGATTACTAATTTTGAAAGGCGAATACTGGGAATATTCCCTGCAGACATCGACACGGCGATGAAACCTTGGACAGCTGTCTTCGTATCACAGTATCTCAAGTTTTAGTAACCAATAAGCAGTGTCAGTTTTCTCAGTGAAATTATATTTTCTTGAACAGTGGGAGCAATGAGTAAATAAGTGCAATAGAAAGCAAAGATACAAAAGAAATTACATTACTTTTGTGTGCTCAGTTCATTTTACTCAAGATTGATGTTGGAAGAGGAACAAGTTAGGAATTAGTAAAAAAGTTTTTTTTTTAAATTTTGTATGATTTATTCACCACTTTAAAATTAATTTCAAATAAGTTTTACCGCGCCAGTATTGGCAATATGGCGACAGGGTCTGATAATTGATGCTATAAAAGTAAAAAAAAAAATAGGTATTATTTGTAATGTGACCAGCAAACATTTTTTATCTTGATTTTTTCCTCATGCATGAAAGGTTGCCTGCCACTGATCTAGCATGTAAAGGCAAAGCAGTCCCGTTACAGGCCTGGAGTGGCTCAGAGGATTCCAGGAAGTTAAGGTTCCGAGATTTCACGACGACACAGGGAGGTGGTAAGGTTGTCAGCCTTACGCACCGGCCGCCTTTTACCCCAAAAAATACTCCTGGTACTCATTTCTGTTAGAGGCTGTGTCGACCCCCGGGCCATAGTGCGATCGGAGGAATTTTATGTCAATGATACGAGCTGGGATCGAACCAGGGCCTTCCGATTTGTAGCACAGCACCTTAACCACCGTGCTACCGCGGTCCCCGATCTAATATGTATTGATCCGAAATATACGAAACTCTAATTCGTCATCGGGATATTATTCTTAAAATGCGTTTTAATGTCGAACAAATATTATTCTTATTTTTATGGTAAGGTAAAGTCGTTGTAGGTGAGCTAGAAAATTGATTCTGAAGTTTTACGACTGTGGTACACGTCATCGGAAAACATTCAATTATTTGGACTTTTTCCATCTTACAGAACTTAAAATATTTCAGTCACTGGATTTTGTTCGTCTTGCAGTGCTTAAAACCATTCAAACTTTGCACTGTGTTCCTCATGCAGTTCTGAAAACTGTTTGATTTTTGGAATTTTCTCTCCTCGCTTGCTTAAAGTTTGGATTTTGTCCATCTTTTGTGCTTCAGAATATCAACCTTTGGGTTCTGTTGACCTAAGAGTGCTGGGAATTACCTGTGAAACACAGCTTCTTGGTGCGAGATCGGTACTTGTTCTGAGGAGACGAATAAAGGAAACTGATTCTCCTTTGTGTCTGATATTGCGTTTCCTAATGAAGCTTCGCAAGAGAAGTTGTTTGAATTCTTATAATGAAAACTGGATGATAGATAAAGTGCAAAATGTTGCCAGAAATTGGGTGTTTCTTATAGGCCTATGAGGAACTTTATTATATGAATTATTTACAAAATACTACTCGTGCCGTCATGTGAAAGAAGATGAGATTTTCATGAAGGGCTTTAAAAATTAAAGAAACATGTCGAATTATAGTTAAAATGTGGCTGGAGCAAACCATTTGGTTGATCTAAGCCTAAGAGGGAAGACGGTACTAAACGGAATTTATAAAAAGGAAATTATGCCAACATGGTTTGGATTAATACGGGTTACGAGAGCAGCTAGTAGTGGGCTGTACTGAGCAAGGTAACATATAACTTATTGCTTTACAAGCGGGTAATTTTTTGGTTGACTGAGCAGCCGTTATCTTCTGCGGTAGGACCCTACCCAGATAATGATGTGCATACTACATGTGATTATCTTGGGGAAAATTTTCAGGCACTCGTCGGTATTTTATACACGAAATTTAGTCATGGAAATGACAGAAAGCATTTAATAACAAGTGGCTAATACTTTAATTATTTTTACATTGTAGCGAAAATGAATGATAATGTAAAAGACACACATTACTTCTTCATAAAATTTAAAAATTTCACAAGAAGAGATTAAATTAGGATCTACCAGCGGATACACAGATTAACTCTGATACTGGTTTCCTCTTTGTGAAATGTCGTTGATAAACGTGAAATGTCCTGCAATATGTAGTTGCAGCAGCGGCTTGTTGGGCGAGGAGTCGAAGTAAGCTTAAATTCTGTCAGAGTACATGAATTGCCAGTATTTCTGGTGTTTCTTCCTGTACTGACTTACAACAAAATTGAAAATTTCCTTGAGAAGGAGAATTATGCTCCATAGGGTTAACAATTTACCTGCTTCCAAGAACATTATGGAAATAACGGACAAATATCGAGGTTTCATACCCTCAATTTAGGCACGTGCACTTGCTAATTATTTTATTTTCTTCGTGGTTTTGCTAGAATTGATAATGACGTAATAGATGCCGAAAAGAGAACAGAAATGCAATGCAGAGCGGCTTGAGATTGGCACAAAACTTATAATTAGAAGGCGCTCCTTTGTATAGAATTCAGCAGAAACTGCAAAGAGTCCTAAATCCTATTACCTAGCATTGACAGTTTCTGACTAACTTCATTCAGCCGTATCTTTCTCGAGAAGCTAATAGTTCCTTAGATATTCAAGTAACTCTTCTCATTTTGTGGAACCGAAAGTTTCGTAACTCTTTTCACAAGAAGTCGCAACTCCTCCATGTTTTGCGCCAGATCCTCACATTTATACCTTAACCTTACACTGACTTTACAAGACTTATCAGTTCTCATGTAAAGGGCAAAATATACTATTTTTTATTTTAATATATGTACCATGCATCTGTTATTATTTTGTACTATGACCAACAAAAGCACAATTATTTCACAAGTTATCACACTCTTACATGTTTGGACACTATCGTGTCATCCTCAGGGAGCTCGTAAACAATACCTTCCCAAGTTACACAAGTATCTCAAATGCAGCTGTCGTATAAAACCTATGTGAAACATCTTAATTGTTAATTGTGTTACCAATCGCTGCATTTGAAATACTTGTGTAACTTGACAAGTTAACAGTTACAAGTTCCCTGAGGATGACACAATAGTGTCGAAATGTGTAGGAGTGGGATAATTTGTGAAATAATTGTGCATTTGTTTGTCATAGTACAAAATAAAAAAAATAAAGGCCAAATATATTGTTTATTTCTCTCGAAGCCATATTTTACCTTACAATTTATGTTAACACGGAAATGATTTTGCAAATCCCTGTCTTCTTGTAGGTAATGACTTTTATTCTAATAGTAGTTTACCGACCTATGTAGTGGGTCCCTGTCACCACGGCATGGCGCGTCCTCAGGTTGCGGATAGAGGAACGGCCTCCGATAAGGAGGGTAGCTGCGAATAAATTGAATAAGCAGTCGCGGACAGCCGACGATGGGTGGTCCTCCAGCTTGGGGGTTGGGCGAGGTGCTAACAACCCTTCCCTGTAAAACAGGGAAGGGATGCTTGCTCTGGAGACAAAACAATCCGGAGGTAAACTACTCCCCCACTCGGATCTCCGGGGGGGGGGGGGGGGGTTTCCAGGGGGAGGCACCCGCCCACCGACCAAGGGGGGAAAAAAAAACTGGGGGGAAAACTTCCCCCCCCCCTTGGCTGCCGGGGGGGGGGGGGGGAGTGTTTCCAGGGGAAGCATCGCGCAGCAGTTTACTCTGCACCATGGAGTAAGTAAGTAAGTAGTTTACCGACACTTTTAAGGTAATTCGTGCATCCATGGTCACTGTATACATGACAGGAAGTGCCTGATGACGAATGTTACAAGACCCTCCGATACTTCGAGACGTTGTACCAGACTACATGGCATCATATCCCGAAATCTGTGATTAAAATTTTGTTAATTTTGAACTGAAGGCATTGATAACAGTGTACTGACGGACTGTTTGTACCTAAGAGGGAGCAAGTAACACAATGATGGAGAATAATGGGTAATGATTAGCGTCATAATTCTAACCCTCATCACGTGTTATTAGGATAAGACCATCGTTTACGGTTTGATGGAGAGGGCATGTTGCACGCATGGGAAAGCGGGAAGTGAACACTGGTTCTGAAGGAAAGTGCTGAATAGAAAGAAGCTGTTCATTAATGCATGTGGAACAATGATGGAATGATGCTGAAGAGGTAACAGCGAAGTACTAGGAGAAAAACTTATTCCAAGGCCACTTTGGAAACCACAATACCACCTGCGAACGAATCCAATCCACCACGGTGGGAGTTCGGCGAATAACAGCCTGAGCCATGGCCTGGGCTGGATTAAAGTGGATCTTACGAGCGTGGGAATGGGGAGTGTGGAATGAGTTTGCGGTAATTATCATGTTATTTCACAATAAAACGTTAGGAAATTTGTTGATTATATGAGTTGCTACCAGCTGGTCAAGACAGACTCTTTTCATCTGAGATAACTAAAATATTGATCAATATGCTTAAAAGAAACACGTGCAATAACTCGACGAATTGGGTACTTGAGTTTAGGTTACACCCAGTTCAAAGTCAGACGTTTGTTACGGGGTAGGTGGGAGAGAGCATGAGCGTTGTGGATAGGGTAAGGGAAGGATGGCCGGGGGGTGAGTGGAAATTGCTATTGTGTGTGTGTGTGTGTGTGTGTGTGTGCGCGGTGAGGGGGCCAGGGAGAGAGAGAAAGAGAGAGAGAGCTTGGTTGGCCATACTGTTGTGTTACTACCCATCATGCCGTGCGCTAATCCGACATGAAGGACATCGTTAGAGGCACTGTATGGATTTAGTGCTAGCATCTCTTTCTCAGCCGAACTTAGTAATAACAGCGTATCGGGCCTGCATTTGGATTTTGAAACACTGCTTATGAAACCCAACCTGAAATTTGTAATATCATTTTTTCTGTAGAATTAATCCCCTTGTGGTATATCAAATTATAAACTGATAAACGTATGCCCTCAGCCACAACACGTTTTATTAATCCTGTCATTACACGCTACATGTTTCGGCTGTACTGGCCATCTTCAGGCATTAAATATGTGATATTTAAAACTCAAAATAAAATGCTTATATATCGAATGTTCATTGTAGGATACATACTTTTATTTTCAATATATTTTACGCATATACATTTATTTTCAGTGTATATGCATTTTACTTTGAACTTTAAATGTATTTCATGCTTGAAGATGGTCAGTACTACCGAAACATGTAGCAGGTTTTGAAGGGACTAATAAAATTCTTTGTGGTCGACGGCAATACGTTTATCATTAATTTGACTTACTATTATTACCGTAGTAGGATTTCAGTCGATAAATACTTATTTTGTAAGTAGAAAAGTTTCGTCATTTGTCGATTTAGTAACTTTTGTATACACGCAATAACGCAAATGCGAAAAGAATTACAACAGAAGATTAAATGTTATTATCGGTTTATGCACAACTATTTTGCAGACACGGAGAGAAGTTATATAATCTAAGCCGATCCAGATCTCTTTCGAGTTGCTACGCTTCGACCTCTAGCGCATTTCCCTCCATTCCCCTACGGTCGTCTAACGAATTTATTTACACATGGGCGGGGCGACAAATTTGCTAGCGTCGTGCGCTTTGTGCTTATTGATACAGACTGATGGGGTGCAGGGGAATACAATTGTAGATACAAGGAGTAAACCCTCGTGCACCACCATTGCCAAAATAAGTGGGACATTTTCCCTGTGGTCTCGGTACGGTACAGTACAGTTTATGTGAATCCCTAAACTGAATGCGTTTTATTTATTTTGTATCTTTCATATGATATTTATTGTGGTTTAAGTATGGTGAACTTTTAGGTGTGTTCGTTGGATTTACGTATTTTGTAGACTTCAGAGTCCGTTACCAATATGTTTGTTGAATATGCAGCAACTTTTTAATTCATGGTAGCAAATTCACAACACACGAGACTACACTGGAACAAATACAAGAAGACTATAACCTAATTCTTCTTCTGTGGTGCTACAGCCCAACTCGGGCCAAGGCCTCCTTACTGTTGACCTTTCTGTGTCACATACATACACACACACACACACACACACACACATAGAAACCCGATAGAACTCTTCTGAACGAATGACCAATTCAGGCTCCTAACTACACAAAACATAACAAACACAAGAGAAGAAAATCCACGCCTTCCGAAGGACTCGAACCCACAATATCAGCAATACAGCAGCCGCACACCTACGCCTTGGACCACATGCTAACAGGGGTCTACTTTCTGGTCTAACTGCTTTAGGAAAATTATGAACTTGCCGGACCCAGTGGCCGCAGGATCTAAGGCGTAGGTCTGCAGTTTGTGGGTTCGATTTTCGTCGGGAGGATGGAGGTTTGTCTTTTGTTAGTGTTGTGTGTCGTCAGGTGGAGGTCTCCGCGACGAGCAGATTACTCATCCAGAGCAGTCCTACAGACAGGTGTGTGTCACTGTGTGTGATCTAGAAACCTCAAGCATGAGGAGGTCATGGCCCTCGATGGGCCGCAGCGCCAAAGGAAAAACAAATTATGAATTTACATAGTTCGGAAATGTACAGTTCTTGCTGATTTCACTACCTGAATCATCGAACAAAAGCCAATGGTAAGTACTATTACGTACGTTACTCTGTGCTCTGTAGGCGACTTCTGAAATGCGAAAAACGACGGCTAGCTTCTTCATATCTTTTGGTCTGTATACTCGTAAGTCAATGGAAGGTAACCACTTTCACCGTACGGTCCTTCATCAAATTTCATGTATGATGTATTTTACTCACCTTTGTTGACAAATTACTATTTAAAGGTTAAATTCTGGTAAAATAAGAGAAGATTTCCATGACAACCTCTGTACATTTATTAAATTGGCCATTATAATTCAAAGTTCTCTTTAAGGTCCGAAATAAGCCCTACAAAACCGTTGATGTCTCAAACATTTCAGGAGGCACGATCAGGAAGTACGTTATCTCGCTGTTTACGAGAAAAGACATTTCGCTTTTTACGAGGGAAGAACAAGAAATACGATATGTCGACATTTATGAGACAAGCACAGAAATGAGGAACAGCCAAAGAAGCCATAGAAGCGTTAACAATCTAAACATAACTTGTCCCACGCAAGAAACAAGAAGAAATATTGCCTGCATTCAGCATGCATTCCGATTGATTCACAGACAGAGGGATAATAACTGCATAATGTTCATTACGATAATGACAGCTTTAGTTATATTCATATTATTCTTCAATCCACTAAATACGTCCTCAACGTCAAAGCAAGCTTTCAGTTTGGAAAGGAACGTGCTATAAGATAACCAGCTCTTAGTGTGACTAACTGGCAGTGAAATATTTTAAGATCTGCCAATTTTTGTGCAGAAAGGAGTAGAGGTTTATCTGCAGTCTGTGTGGGCAACAATTATTCCCTGATCTCGTCAATGATTTTTTCTGGACAAGTCTGATATTTTGATATGAACATCTTTAAATGTGTACTTGTAGAGGACTTATGCTGGAGGACCAGGTTTGTATCTCATTATTTTATTTCTGCATTGATATATTTTCTTTTATTTATCGTTCTGCGGATGTCGACTGTCTTGACTAAGGATCAGAAATTCAGAAACTCTTCCTTCTCCGTCTCTTTTAACAGTGATCCGTGGTTTACGTTAGATACACCCAATAAATCTGCCCAGTCTCTCAGTATCTCTACAATAGCTGTTGTGCTTTTTTTATTTTTTGTGTATTTTCTATCAAGGCATGAATTGTATCGCCCTTCAAGTGCCCAAGCTCAAGGATTTTTATTTACTACTTAAATTTTTGATAGAAATTCTCAGATTTTAATTATAAATTTGATTGCTACGTAAACACTGCGGTTTGGACCTGGAAAGCAATCGCTGTGAAAATTTATTTCTTCCATATCATTTAGCAGTTAACACAGATAGCTATTTCTTGGTCATCCTGTGCTGCGACATTTTCATCCCACATGCTGCAGATGGGTATTGATGCACCACCTTTTCTCTAATAAGGGTTCAATTGATTGTCCATGACAACCCACATACTAGAAGAATAGGAAGACACTTCTGTAGGTAAAGAGATCAAAAGAACTGTTGCATTCCTAATACACCTAATTTTATCTGGCTGTTTCTCCCTGTTAGAAGGATCAGCCAAATCTAAGCGGTGTTTTCCACCCCATTTGATCTCGTTAGGTTCTGCAAAAACTTCATTCGACTTGGATATCACACAAGTCACAATTGCCATTTTTTGATTCTTAAATATGCAAAAAGTACCTTCAAAGATTTGTATATAAAAGGCTTCACTTTTTGAAATATCATTTTTCTGTACACATTTGCTCAGTTTATAGTCTGTACCTGTTGCAAATAAATAAATACAGGTTAAGTTACTTTTGTTGCTATGAGACCTGGAACAAGGGCTTTTACAAGCCGAAAACGTATTGAGTTGATCTCTTATCGCCTTTTCTTCTCTTTTGAAATGCATGAATGATTTGAATAATTCCCTCAACCACATTCAGCAAAAAATTCCAGTGCTATATTCTTTACCTTGTCAGTGATTATTCTAACTCCTTTCAAAGTCAGAACAAATATTTGCAAAAAACATTTTCTGATAAACTGCAATAGAAATGGGATCCTTGTTCCTTCCTTGGCGTTCTCCGTACCCCGAAGTGTTTACTGGAACATCTTTTATTAAACTGTGTTGCCTTAGCTCGGTCATTCTTAGTTGGCCTATGTCCACATGCACACACACACACAC
>Ga0136643_10003289_pt1 | contig 21688 bp, 12 predicted proteins | sample TergutLab28metaG_FD_96883 | JGI IMG/M metagenome (GOLD analysis project Ga0136643, IMG submission 96883) | Labiotermes labralis P1 segment gut microbial communities from Petit-Saut dam, French Guiana - Lab288 P1 (version 3) (version 3) | ecosystem: Host-associated > Arthropoda: Insects >...
AAGCTCGAAACATGTAGAGAATGAATGACGACTACCCCTGAAAATAAAGGATAGTCCACAAGTGACATCGTGTTGGTTATTTTTTAAACAATTACAATGATGCACGGAACAATGAATGTAAAAAATAATATCTGTCAGCCAAGTGAAAATCAGTTATTTCCCTGTACATGAAAATAGAAACAACTGCCGAAAAGTCCCATTTACTAAGTGTACTTAGGAAACTGTCTATGACAGGATTAAAAAAAGTTTTAAATATCAGCCGGAAGGAAACTAAGTTAAGGTAAACCCCAGGAACGATGTAAAGATTGTATTTTCAATATCCGTAACATATCTCAACATGTCTAATACTTCTGAGAATAATTATGTTATTGAGTTAGGACTCATAATGTAAAAGTGTTAGAAATCCTTTATTCAGGAACATTCCGCTCTGTCGCTTGATATTCTTTGCCCCTTTTTCTGAGACCGTGTAGAGGCCTCATCTTCAGGAGTAAATGGATCGTTGACCGCGCTGTGGTGTATGAATTATCTATTCGAGTAGCTGCTGGTCAGTACATATCACAAGACTGTGTCGTGCAAATTAACGTCCAAATATCCGGTTCATGTGACCAGAAACGTACTTCAAGTGTCGGCAACCCGAGGGACCTGACTTTTTCTCAAGTATTTCCACGGCCACAAATGCTTTTACTTCCAATTTTTCTGCTTTATGCGAGGTTCACCTACATCTTATTCAAGACACGTAAAATCTCTCGCTGCTTGTCCCTTAAGGCATATTCATGAGAGTGTAACTTAGCGATTTTAATTAATAATTTGCCTGAATGTTTCTGTAGGGGGCTGATGTCCGTTTCTAGTTCAGTTTTTTTTTTCTGTCTGGCTAAGTAAAGTGTGTGGAAATAAAGTGGCAGTACACAGCACCGCGGCATGTAATATAAAGTATGCTTGGAGGTGTTGGCGTTTTATTATCCGGGAATAGATGTCTAAACTTCAGACTGTAGTAGGACAGGTGAGGTTTGTACGCCCACTTTCCGCTCTATTAAAAAGAATTAAACATTTTAAATCTATCAAAAATCCAAGTTCATGCCCAGACGTGTCCTTAATTAACTGTAATCGCCGCGACTGCTTGTATGAGGACGAAGCATTATTGTATAAAACGAAGACTCGTGAAATTACTTAATGACAAAGGTTTTAGAGTTCAGAGAGCCGAGTTGTGAATTACATGCAGATAAAATTCTATGTTTTTTGCACTTTCCATCCTAATATATGCGTGTAATATAAGCCAATAAAATCCACCTTTTTTAGACTAACTTTTTAATTTTTACGTTGTCTTCTCAATGTTTCGAGCCCGAGGGTTTATCTTCAGGATGACGGTTGTACGTACATGTATGGTACAATTTGTTTATATGCCAAATTTATAAGCAGGTGGCATGTAAAGAAATTATACAATACCTGTACCTACAACCGTCTTCCTGAAGATAAACCCTCGGGCTCGAAACATTGATAAGACATCGTAAAAATTAAAATGTTAGTTGAACAAAGTTGCTTTTTTTTGTTTATGTTATGTGATGCAGATAGAAGTTAAAGGAAATTTGTCTGAAGTAATTAGAAAATTAAAGTACTGTAACTGTATCCTTGGAGTATGACTCGGCGCAGTTTGGTAGATAGGTGACAGATTTGCAGAATAACTTGCTGCTTCGATCTTCAAGTTACAAGAGTCTTCGTGTTGTAAAAGTGCCCCACGCCAAAAAAGAGGTGGAGGGACAGAAAGGAATGACAGCAACAGCGGCAACTGTAAGTGCTGAAGTCCCCAGTGGCTTGTCCCGACTCTGTCGCAACACACCAAATTTATTTGCTGATTTTCAAGGTCGTTCATTTGAATGTGATTGCTTACAACAGGACTTTACCAGTTCACAGCCATTCCAATAGTTTACTAATGTCTATATTTTATCTTATAATATTTAATCTGCAAATAAAAGTTCCCATTATAACATAAATTATTGTACAAAATAAAGTGTTTAAATTTATATTGCTTTCTTTCCCTCCTCCTGCAATTTTGGATAGTTTGCCATTTGGTTTTTCTATTTAAATTTCACAAATTTTCCGAATTTTTTATTACATAGACTTGGTAAACCTAATTATTGCCTTGTACACTATTATTCACTTATCTCTAAATACTTCTTTTTTAAATTTTGTACCTAATCCCTATTTTATATGTGCATTCCTTTATTGTGCGGCCTAACCATTTATCATGAAAATAAATAACTATACTTTATCGGTTGTTTTTGAGCAGATACCAGTTAATCTATTTGAAAAGAGTTTTTATATTTCTAAGTATAGATAAGCTATCTTGCTTCGTGTTCGAAAATCCCAGGCGTGAATTTAAGTCTGAAGACAGGAAAGACTAACTAAAATTTTACCGACTTGCGTCTGAAAATACTGTCGATTTCTCGCTACAATTGCACATTAGAGCCATATTAACACCTGACACTACAGAATATAACAACAGACAGTCTCATATTCACCTTAGCAACGCAGAATAACAAAAATGTGACTGAGAGTTGCTTTCCGAAGCTTAGCACTGCAGTATCGCTTTCGGGAGGTCACAGTTTCGAAACTTCGCCTACAGGCCGGTTTCCTGACTGAGAATTTTCGTGTTTTTTCTCAGTCTCACTAGTAAGTTGAAGGTATATTACTTAAAATTAGGTCTTGAGAAAGGCTCGAGTTGGTTTTTCTTCGGTCTCTTACCGCGAAGGCCTGGAGTCTATTCGAGGACAGCCGATGTGGCATTTCCGCTGGGATAGGTTCTTCTCCGAGTGCTTCATTTTTCCCTTGTCATTACCAATCTACTTCCTTTTATTGCTATCTCCCCTGCCAACCATTAACGCCATACAGCAAAAGAAATTAGCATTGCCGTTAAGTAAAACTTTCCTCTCCTTATTAGCGTTTTGGCATACTAATTTTTCACTGATCGGCCTAAACGTTGACACCGCATAATCCGATATATTGGAGACATCGTTAGAAACGAAGAGAAACACCAGTAGTAGTAAGTTACAATATACACGATCGTTAAGAAATTGTAGGAGGACATGCTGTCACGATGCAAAGAAATCAAGATTCGATCCAGAGCCCGCAGCCAAATTCACGACAGCTCTCTCATCCATCCAGGTGAGAGTTACAACGTAATAATTTAAACACGGTAATTAGAGAGATTTCAACGCGCGTCAGAACGAATGGACTACTGCATGTCAGACACAAGGTCGGCAGACGGAGAGCAGCAGCAGATTTGGGTCACCTCGATATTAAAGCGTGACATCAGTCCGAATTACGAGTGTTCCCAATAAGATACGACAGTATCTGACGTAGACATCGGCTCAAACTCCTATTGCTTCAGTCCTTATATAAAAGGACTTGTTTAATCAGGGCAATCCCTATTCACTGTAGTGTCGTATTGACATGATGTCGAAAAGCGAAGATGAATACCATTTTGAGCGGCACAAAGATTCCACAGCCAAAACGTCATGTTTCAACATCCGTTCCCACGGCAATTGTTGCCATCCTCTCCTTCGATACCTTACACAAACTTAACGACTTTGAGAGTATTCCGATCAACAAACTGAAGAAAAGTATTGTGGTCAGCAGAAACTGGCCATCATGATTCAGGGAACTAGACTCTATGTGTTGTGGGCACCTTTCGAAACCTTGGGGAAGATGTTAAAATGGGGCGTCTACTGTCACGTTAATTATTAACCAACAAATGCACTATATAACATTTCACATTAAAACACTTAAAATCGCTCCGACATGTTTCGATCCTAAGATCATCCTCACGGAGCTACGTTGTTCCTTGCTAAAGTCATTTTAAAAACATTCACAAAATAATTCCATTATATTAACAGGGTGTTGTGGCAGCATATCGTGTTGTGTAAGAGTGCGTTGTTAGGAATGCGTCTGGCTACGAAATGCACGCTGCAACAATGAGGATAAGCGTCTACTGTGTTTGAAAGGATTAAAGGACTCACCGTAATCCTCCTGTGCGTGTTTTTGTGTGTAATCCTTGATAAGTCTGCTTTATACTCTCACATATTAATGGTGTCTGCGTAATAATATTATTCCTACCAATATAGCAACCGTGTTTTGTTAACGAATATTTCTTGTTTCTCCTTAATACAACAAAGCACATAACTCATGTGATTGTGAGGAAGGCGCTAAAGTTATCTGGTGTAACACTTTGACTCAATCATGCCTTGTATAACCAGGATGTTTAGAAAAGCTACCTCTTGGGCTGTATGGAACCCCACACAGTAGCCAAGACGATGTAAGCTTCTATTGTCCGCCCGCAAATACGATGTTCTGCCAGATAGGAGATTTCAATGCACGAATAAACGAACAGCATTATAAGTATGACGGCTGTTATTTAAAAGCCCATTGTTGCTAGGCGATAACGTGCTTCATGACATTTTATGTTCGTTTCTAAGGTAAGGCGTTATTCAGAGATACGAAACAAGTGAACAGCATCACTCAACTTATTTTCGCACACAAAGGCATTAAATGAGTTGGCAAAAAAATTTCGCCGCTTCATAGGTGTCCAATAGGTATTATGAGAGCGTCGGACGTTCAGAACGATGCCTCTGTGAAATATTAGGATTGTAGTACGTGCTGTGGAGGAGAATAGATGGAAGATTGAAGAGAAGAATGATAACTTATTTTACATCGTTATTTAATTTTGTTTACTTATTTACCTATATTAGGGATGTGTCAATATACATGCAAAAGTTTTAGTCAGGAAGCTTTAAATAAAAAGTCACATGAAAGATATAGATATTGATACAATTATAACTTTAAGACTGATCTTGGAAATGTATGGTGTGATATTTACTGGATTATTTCTGTTTAGAATAGGGCAGAGTGACAAGTTTTAAGAACACGGCAATGAAATTTCGCGTAAGAAATTTAATTACCTCTGAAGCTTGCCAAGAAATGCTGTCCTATAGTTATTTGTTGTTTTCCGATGTGTATATCTATTCTTAGAAGAAATATCTGTAGAAAACAGTTTTCTTAGCAGTGATGTGTTGGTCATGGTATGACTGAATGAAGCACACGTAGTTCGCTATATTATTCCCAAAAAGGCCCGCAGGAAGAACATAGAAATATAAAATATGGTCTGTCTTGTTAAAGCCTTTAGTGTATTTTTATCTTCTAGTTCCTTTAAATCAGATACAAACATCCATTTCATGAAGTAGAGAGAACAGCGCCCGTGACCACTCTTAGAGAAAAATCGGTAACAGGTATTCAGTTAAAAACCGGTGTTCCTGGCGAGAGTCATAAGAAGCGCGTAATCACGCTATTTTGGTAGAATGCGGAGTTTCGTAATACTGCATGGAGGTAAGTACAGTTACCACTTAGATTTAGAGAATTAAGCACACGCAGCGTTGAATTGTGTAAGTTTTAAGCCATTTACCGAAGGTATAGTACGAACTACGAACACAGTGGGGGGGACAGCCGGTCGCGGATCTCCGGTCTTGGGTTCGAGAATAGAACTTCCTTGATACGACACAAAGTACTAAATTGCAACAGAGGGTGAAATGGCATCAGTAGAGCGAAATATTAATGTTAGTTGTTCCGTAGCTGTACACAGTGATTGAGGACGAATCGTCGTAGTAAAATTAATTAAATAGTTTTGAGGAAACAGAGGCTCCGAAATTAAGGTCCTTTATGACATGGCGCTATGACGATCAGTTTTTAGGCACATATCGAGGACGTTTCACAAATCAGAAGACTTTAATCGTCATCGACAACTTTGTGATAACGACAAATCGTGCAAGAGTGTCTTGCTGTTAAGCTTTCGCCGTGTTCTATATGTAATGTGTTTTCTTTTGGGTAATTCCCCGGTGTCTGAGTTCTAATAGCCGACGTTTCGGAACACTATCAGTTCCATCTTCATAGGCAGGTGGATGAAGTATACTTCATCCACCTGCCTATGAAGATGGAGGTGATACAGGGTTCCGAAACGTCGGCTATTAGAACTCAGACACCGGGGAATTACCCAAAAGAAAACACATTACAAGAGTGTCTTATTAATAAACGTATATTCCGAAATTTTTGGCATATTGCGTAAGTTCGTGAGATAAATACGGCCTATAAATATCGGTCCTTAATTAATATTTTCAAAGCATATTAACCCTTAACCTGCTAACGCGGAAAATATGGTGAGCTCCTAATAATGCCAGCAGATGGTAGATGGAATTTAACTCGGCGTTTAAAGGGTTAAGACGAATTAAGGGGCTAGCGACAGTGTGTTATAAGGAATACTGAAGTTGCGTACGGATACACTTTTCAATTCGTGTAAAATCTTTTGTCCTTAAATCGTTTTAGTCTAACATGAACTTTAAACGCAAAAGAGTAAAGCTGCCTTTGTGTTCTGCATGAAGGCATATAGCGTGATTGTAACTATAGTTCTACTCTTTCTAAACCTCGGCACTAGGACACGGTTAGTCGTCAGATACAGGCTACGGCCTATGGATCATCGGAAAAGGAATATCGATACACATAGGAAAAGAGGTGTCACGGTGTCTAGAGCGTGGCCTAGTCACTACACCGACTGCACCTCACTAACAGAACCCTTGTGCATGGTGACAATACTGTGACTTCCTAAACTTTCCGACCTGGACCCATCATGACAACGTTCTGCTTTAACTTTAAATTGCATCCTTAAGCAACAACGACGTTTAGCAACTTCCTACCTCTGTGTAAACTAAAACGGTGTATAAATATATATATGTGGCCATAACTGGAAAGCAATAAAGGCTTAAAACCCGGTGGACATACCTGTTGCCCCCACTGTTCGTGCAAAAGAAATGCAGATATTTTCTTGCGTTATTCTTGTTTCTCTACCTTGAAATTTATAACACAGTTGAATTTTTGCAATACAAAATATATAATAATACTTTCAGTATCCTTCACTAGGTTATCCCACCACGGTAACACCCGGACGGTCAGACGGCAAACTTCAACTCTGCTGGTCTGCTTCGTTACACAACGGTCATCTGGGGATCTCCAAACTTCACTTCAACTGGCATAATTGGCAGGACAGCTACATTTGTTTTTACTTTTGCGTATCCGGTAATAATCAGTATTTTGAGGAAAGGAGTAATCATGTAAATTAATAAAATATTAGTTGCGAAAGAAATCACATGAAAGCCGGCGCGGATAAAAAAATACAGATTCCTTTTCCTCTGATAATTAAAACAAAATGTAGATCTCTGTAAACATTCAAATAAATTTAGAGAGTAAGAGGAAAGGAGGCGTAAGACTGTGAATACACGAAGTTCCTGCGAACACACTGGAAGGCAAGAGAATTAATGGAGTTCCTGATGCATTATTAATCAAGACTACGGAGATGTAGACACGCTAGATAAATTCAACACCAAAATATTTCAACAGATGAACTAATCCAAAGTCAGAAACGCCAGCATGCGTTATCGCTTGCTTTTAATTTGGCCAAAGTAAAATTTCAAGTTTCTCTGATGCGTGCACCGCGTGCCGGACGCTTAATTATGCCTTCCTTCTGCGGCTGCTTTTCAAGACTGCCAACCTGCATACCGGCGCAAATAAACAGAAAAAACAGCATTATAACTTTCCATCTAACTAAATTAAACAACTACGCAAGTAATAAATCACAACTGTCGGAGGGTCCTCCAGCTGTGATGATTTTATACTTGTTAGTCAATAAATTTATCGATTTTAAGGAACCCGAATTTTCATTTGCATATTCACATAAGTCCGCCACTGGCCCCTGTCCTGAGACATACCAATGTAGACCGAGTTCCCATATCCTTTATCTTTGAATCCATTTTTGGGGCCTAAGTAAAATTGCAAAAAGCGATTATTAGCTTTGCCATGTCTGTCCGTCTGTCTGTCCTCAAGGAACAACTTAACTCCCACCGAAAGAATTTTCATGAAATTTGATGTTTGAGGATTTTTCGAAAATCTGTCGAGAAAATACATGTAAGAGGGTGTGCTGATAAGTCCTTACCCCGACCTACTTCGCGATGTCGTAGGACGGAATCGATAGTGTCATTGGAAAGAGAGGTCTGTTCGTGTGCCGAATTGCAAGTCATCCCTTGTTACAGAGGCTGAAAGGACGCATGTCAGGCGACGCGCACGATTTCAACAACATGGAGACGCGAGCTGTCATCAAGTTTGTTTTTCTGCAACGCAAGGCGCCGAAGGAAATTCATGCCATTCTGACGGAAAAATTAGGGGAACATGCACCACTGTATGCCACCGTCAAAAACTGGGTGGCCCGGTTTAAACGTCGTGATTTTTCCACGTGTGGTACGCCTCGTCCTGGTCGATCCAAAGCAGTGACCACCTCGGAGATTATTGATCAAATTCACGACCTAATCTAGGAAGACCGCCGAATTTCGGCTAAATCAATAGTTCGGTAATTGGGCATCTCATGTGAGCGGATTGGGTTCATCATTCATGAAGATTTGGACATGCGGAAGCTCTCCGCGAAGTGGGCCCCGAAATGCCTGAACGCGGATCAAAAACGTCAAAGGTGCCATTCGTCTGAGCAAATTTGTAAATTTTCCGTCGAGATCCAAATGATCTCCTGTCGCGATTGGTGACCATGGACGAAACCTGGTTATATCACTATGACCCGGAGACAAAGCAACAATCAATGGAATGGTGGCATAACGTCTCACCCCGCCCCAAAAAATTCCGAGTGCGAAAATCCGCTGGAAAAGTTCTCGCCTCGATTTTTTGAGATCAAGACGGCATCCTCCTCATTGATTATGTTCCAAAGGGCCAAACTATCAACGCGGAGTATTACTCATCTCTGCTGGTGCAATTGAAGGACATTTTGAAGGAAAAACGCCGCGGGAAGGTCAGCAAGTGGGTCTTGTTCTTGCACGACAATGCCCCGGCTCAACGGGCATTTGCAACCCAGAAGAAAATGGCCTACTTTGGCTTTCAGTATCACGATTACCCACCTTATTCTCCAGATCTGGCCCCGTGGGACTACCACCTATTCCCTGGACTGAAGAAACAATTGAAAGGTCGCTATTTTTGTCCGACGCGGAGGTCATTGCTGCCGCGGAGACCTGGTGGAACGGACAAATTTCCGAATTTTTTTGACTGGTTTGCTGAAGTTAGAGGAACGGGCTAAGAAGTGTATTTAGCTTCGTGGGGAGTATGTTGAATAAATCCCGATTTTGGTAGCTGTAGCTTGTTTCCTTCCTGGGCGGGCTAAAGACTTATCAGCACTCCCTCGTAAGATTAAAATCGGACAAGAATAATGGGCAATACGTGAAGTCCTATTTAATTCGTTATAATATTTCACTGAATTCTTTTTAGATTGAGAAATACTTCAGACAAGTTTGTGAAAGATATCATAACAGCTTATATTCAAATTTAATTTAATAATTGTCCAACAAGACGCGACTTATTCAGTTTATTACATTTCTATAGGCAGCTCTATATGTTTCGGGTGTTGACACCCATCATCAGGAGCCCGTACAACTGTAAATACAGCTTCTGGTATTGATTAACTGCAATGAGTAAAATACGCTACTATTAATGCTAATGTAGAGCTGCCTACAGAAATGTAATGAACTGAATAAGTCGCATCTTGTTGGAAAATTATTAAATTCGATTCACGATGCACGGAACCATATATATATATATATATATATATATATAAATTATATTCAGTATTTTTTTAATCGCACCCATTATGAGGTAATGTGAAAAGTATAGTACAGCCAGACAGGCCACAGATGATAACATAATAGGACGCATAGAGAAGCGATTAGCTTACTGGATAACTAAGGCTACAATCACACTGTCAGAATATTTAATATGTATTGTTTTTTCACGGCCACATTATTACGTTGTAGTACATTATCTGTCTTGTAATACAATAAGAGTAATAATAATAATAATAGCAATATGATTGAATATTATTTTACACGGATATTACAATTGTGTGTGCTATTCCTCATATCGAGACAGGATGGAATGATGGTGCATGTTCAATAATACTAATTTGGCAGACGTGGCCTAATTTAAATACTTGCATTGACTGGTCTATGTGACAGGGATGACGAAGTAGTTCAGCCAAGGTAACTGGTACGCCGTGAGTCTAGAGCATTGCTGCTTCAGTATCTTACTCTGCATCTAGTTGAATGTCGCAATAATAAAGAGATTGTGAGCCTATATCAGTTGTATGTCGTAAAATAACAAGTTTTACAATTACTACAATGCTAAGGAAAATATTTGCACCTAAGAGTTAGGACGTAGCAAGCCAATGGAGAAAACTGCATATTAGAGAACTTCAGAATTTGTTCTTTCACGTCATATTATGGTGGCCTAAATGCCAAGAACAGTAATTGTGTAGGACATACAGTACGCATAATACGGTAAGTACAAAATTTGTATTGAAAACTCCGAATGGAAAGTCTTAACTTGGAATAATCAGACATAGTGGAATTGATAATATAAAATGAGTCTTTAATGAAGAATGCCATTGTAGAATCACTTTAATGCACGGTGCAACAATAAGGATAACCAGCGTAGAATTTTGGGTTTTTGGCTCGACTAATATGGCACATTACAGAATTCATTTGCGGGTTCTTTTGAAAACGCTAATGTACTTTCCTGAACCACTTTTACAGTAAGGCGCTGATGGATAAATTAAATTTTCGATGAAAATATATAAACGAATTAATGTTAATACTGCGTGCAGTAGTAAAAGCAATGGACGCAGATTAAGTCGCGTGTTGAATACAAAGAGAGAAATTCTAGTAAAGCACAGAATAGTTTAGATATTTCTTCAATAGCTTTGCTATAAGTAAGGGCGCCTGCGTCTAACGTCGGGATGGGTTCGGCGCATAGTGGACAATTCTTGTGTTTGGAATTATAATTGGTAAAATAGAATAATTAGTTCGTAGGTTGTTGCAAGAATTGCAACTTTTGGAAATTTTGAAGTCAACTAATGAGATGATTATCGTGTTCAGTGAACTTAAATGAATTTGGAGGAGGCCGAGGCCTGTTTTAGTATAGGTATATAAACTATTTTCGGCCGCAGATATTGAGGACAATAACGATAATCCTTAGTCAAGACACTTGCAGTCCCAGTAACAGTTTGGAAACTGTGCACCCCTAACAGCCTGTAAACTCTATATTGATACAGCCACCTACAGAATTACCTGTGTAACGTCGGCCATTCACCTAATTGGTTTCAGTAACCCGCGTACTGAGTAAGCAAGACCAGGCAGCCAGTTTCAGCCACGTGACTGGAAAGAGCTTAAGATCTGCACCATCCGAATCTACGTGTTTTGTGGTCTGTAGGTCTAAACGCAGCACCGCATCGTCACTCGTGACTGAACCCTATTACATACCTACAGCACAGTACTTCAAGGAAATGTAAGATACGGGACGTCAGGCGATCGTAAAACTAAATTGAGTTCCGTCAATACTTGGTTTAAAAATTGCTGTATTTACAAGACGGGTCGGCCTCCTGAAGCCCTTGTGGCCATCTGCTCCACACTACTTCGTCTTCTACAGACTTCGGTCATCCCATTCTCTTAGACAACAATTTGACTTATTACCGACTTTGCACAGATATTTATTACTTCTATCTCGCGCATCCTTGGCTTCAACCTCTATCTGACCCTTATTGCAGAACCTATTATGAGTGTTTAACCATTATTAGCCGTACAAACTCGCAGCTAAAGGGATGTGCTACGTTGTTTGAATTATGTCAATCAGCGGATTTTCTCAGCCCCCACAGGGAATGTCGGGATTGTAATTCATAGGTGACCAGGTGCGCTTGTGTCCACTTTCTTTCCTGTTAATACTAACACCTGACGCACAAGCGCTTGCCTACTGACAACGCCAATGAATAAATCTTAAAATAAAATAAAGTAAAACATTCAAGTATTCTAAAACACAAACACTCACAAACACTCACAAACACTCACATACAGATGAACACTTGAACACGCATGTACTGACGGATATATAGCTGCATATAACAAATACATACGGACATACGTACTTACGTACGTACGTACATACATACTCGTAGATATGTCCGCACGCACGCACGCGCAAACACACTCAATCACTCACTCACTCACTCACTCACACTCACACCTACTCAGCTTCGTCTAAAAGAATGTCACCGAACAATTTGGCCCAATCAGCAACGCTTGTAAATGCTGTTCAGGATGTGACCAATTTGAATCATGGCCGGAAAACCAGGTATCCTGACTGAAGCTTTCCATGGAGTTCCTCAGTTACTCCAAGAAAACTCCATCATTTTGCTTCAAAGCAGAATAAGGCTGTTGCCTCTCAAAACCATTTTCAATTCATTACTCACCAATAATTCTTTTATTCGACTGCGCAGCGTGAGCTACTCGTAGCATCTTAAAATAAACCATAAGCAAATAAATAAATAGTAGGGTAACCAGCAGATTTTTTCAGTCTCTCGCTTATCACATCCGCAACCAGACAGATTTCCCTCTTGTCCCAGTCTATATTTGTCATTGACTTCGGAGATCTGCAAAATGTAAACCATCTGATGCGTATGCAGTGTGTCAGGAAACAACAGTTGAAGGCACGTCGTGTAACATTAGCAGTTGAATTTATAAAGTTTTCACGCGTGCTTTGCAGTTAATGCGAACACCGCTCAGTGCTCCATTTAAAGCCGAATCGTTTGGGAATATCTGCTGTCCTTCCGTGAGAGAGCACCGATATGAAAATTACCTACCCTCTTACACGGATGTCAATTCAGCCCAGACTGGATGATAATTTCATCCCGGACGCCAAAAAACTGAGAGGTTCCCTACAACTACCTCATTTAGCAAAACAATGAAAAAGTAAAATACACAAAACAGGAAAAGAAAGGAAGTACGGATACTCAGTATCTTTATGTGAACTCCGTAATTTAAATATATATGTGTCTTTAATATTTCGTAAAATTCCTAACCAAAAACGCAAAATTTCCTACCTTCTGCCCCACTTTTTCAAGTATAACGCGATAAACATAAGATAAATTTAACATTCATATGTCCGTGCATCGCTAATATATTCGCAGAGTACAACCAACAATATGCAAAGTTTCACAATTTATTTATTTCTGTAAGACGCTCTACATGTTTCGGACGGTTCTTCCGTCCATCCTCAGGAGCTCAAAACTGCACATACAACGTCAGGTACCTGCTGCTAGCCTGGCTGGGATTGAACATCCCAGCCAGGCTAGCAACAGGTAGCAGTATACGTCTGACAAATACATGAAGCTGTATGTGCAGTTTTGAGCTCCTGAGGATGGACGGAAAAACCGTCCGAAACATGTAAAGCGTCTTACAGAAATAAATAAAATGTGAAACTTTGCATCTTGTTGGTTTTACTCTGCGAAAACATAAGATAATTAGGCCCCAAACGAAGTGGGAACATTAGGCCCCAAACGAAGTGGGAACATTGTTTTCCTAAAAGCTCGTCAAAAGGAAAAGGAAATACCCAAAATTTTGGCGGACAGCTTTCGTAGAAAATGAAATCTTGGAAGGCGAGACTGAAAACCAGCATAACGTCAACATGAAAGATAAGTAAAGGAAGAAATCAATCCGATATTCTAAGAACGCACTTTCGAATAGATTTTAGTGTTCAGTCAGCTGTAAATAGTCGATTCCTTGTCATATCGCTGAACTAATGCATAGTTAGTCTAGCAACAGACTTTACAAATCGACATAAAGTTTGCCTTCGTTATAGACGTGATTTACATCAAATAACACACATTAAACTCGATTCTAATATTTCAGAGATGAAAGGTTAGGTGGACATTACCATTCCACTGCGCAAATCAAATAATTTCACTAGTGTTCTTATAAACACATTGAAACTGATGAAGGAAGTAGCAATACTTACAGAACCGTGATCGACATAAGCATGTGCAAGACGCCACTCTTGCCCGAATGCATTCAGAACACGTACAAAAGTGATTTTACTTCCAACTTTCAGACCATGCCAACCTAGAGAAGGCTTCTACTAGGGGCGCTGAATTTTCTCTTTTCACTGCAGTTATATGCTTGTTACTTCAAACAAGATTTTTTTTTCTCGCGTAAATGGTAACACATTGTGGCACAACCTGTGACCTCCTGACCAACACAAAATATGAAGACGGCAGTATTTCGTACACATAAATCAATGTGAAGTGATGTTCAAGTGTATTTAAGGACATTCACCCACTTTAAAATAATGCATGCTACACAGAGTGTTTATGGCTGCCGCAGATTCGTCCGAGATGTCAGTACTCATCAGCATTACTATACGCTTTTACACATCAGAAAACAATTCTCTGCAAGAAGATGTGAATTTAGTAACAATAAATTAATTGTGAATTACTGTAAAAATTATAAGATTTCATAAAAATTTATCTATGAATTTCTATTCGGCAAAGAATGATGACGAAGGCGAAGTTACGCATCAAGGTGTAAATAAACTTATATTTCCATTTAATAATATTCACATTTTAAGTCACAGAAATTACTTTTGTTGTTCCAATGTTCTGGCATATTCCACACAATAATTTAGTAATTACATTATAACCTCCAAAACTCAGGATGATGACACCCAGAACTTTCTTTAATTATCTACGCGTATTGTGAGATAAATTTAAGGTATTTGCAAGCTTGACAGTTGGAACTTCTGTCCTGTTATTATCCTCAGCTTTGTTAATTTGATGGAATACAGCCTTCGTTCATTGCTAGAACAATTTTCTCATGTGGTGGCATTGACTAGTAAATAGGAGTGGGAGGCGTGTAGCTAAGATTTTATGAACTTCCAAGTAAACGCAAAAGTAATATTCAATTACATTTATAGCGACTAGAAACCGTGTGCTTATACTATGTTCAAGTAGATTTAGAATACATCAAACATCTGTAAGGAATGTGTAAACATACAATTGAGGCTTTATTTCATTTCTGAAAATTCAAGGCTTTTGGGATGTGGTGGTATTGTCGTTGGGTAAATGGTTCGAGGTTTCTTTAAATCGTAATGCCTTATGTCAAGGATCAGACGGTCCAAGAAGGGACGGAAAAGCGTTGGCTAAACTTCTTGGACTGCTTGACTCCGAAGATAGAGGCATGACCATCTTTCGAAGCGTCGAGACTACTCACACAAAGACAAAGTCACATCCCAGAAGATTTTAATCCGAATTATAAAGTTGTCAGACTTATTTAGTTTCCCTTTCAGTACGATTAAGCTCATGTGGGTGCAGTTGCGTACATACTGGCTATAACTTGAGGTAACCATGGGAAAGAAGATTCAAGTTTTGACACCTTGCAGATGAATGTTGTCTATTCCACCGAAACGTTGGAACCAACTTGTATAAAACTTTATCATTTCTGGTAAAGTAAACAAATTCATTTTTGATAGAGGCTGTCGTCTGTCTGAGCACGGAAGCAGCTCACAAGATGTCCCCACCGATACAGACTTACTCTGCGATGAAGCTACAATGTTCAGGGAAAAAATAAATGGGACATAATCTAGATTTTGCCTTATTCGTGTAAGCGTATTTGAAAAGGAGGTTAAAATTAACTGATTCTGCAATAAGCATAAAAGAACAGTGAATATATACGAAATTGTTTACGATACTGAACCTTTCAAGAATATATGATCATTCGAAAAACAAAACATGAAGGAAATATCATGCTGAAAGTAACCTTGGTCAAATTAGTACGTCATAATGATCAAAATGGTTATCTAGATCAATGGTTCCCCATCTTTGCTGCGCGGATGCCAAGGAATCCGCGACCAGTTACCAGGGGATCCGTGGATACGTTTCTTTAATGGCTTCTTTAAAGTTCACTTATTTTTAATTAAAGGCATTTTTAAAAATAATTGACGAGTTTCTTTAATCGGCGACCTGTTTATATCGTATAACCCTTAGAATGTCTAATTAAGAAACCCCCTGTAGTCACGAAGCGAGCGACATTCAGTTTAATTATGGTCAAATCACGCAACGCATTGTTGCGTACGCTACTGGTGTGTATGTGTAGCTATCTAAAATAAGCCTGGAGATATAAATTTTTAATTTTGAATATCTATTATCCGGACACTGTATATTTATGTGAGCAAGAATATGAGGATCCGTGGAAATTTTTCAAAGCCAAAGGGGTCCGCGACCGAAAAGTTTGGAAAAAACATGGCAGGAGAGGTCGCCCCATAAGACATTCGGCACTTAAGAAGTAGCATATACCCCAGCTTGCCTGCTACAACAAAATGCTATTTTTACGTCAATAAGATGCAACAAGTTTCAATAGAGAGACTTTCTGTGTTTGCTTTATTCACCACGTTGTCTTCAATAACTCGGGTTATAACATAGGACTAAACTCGAATGATAGGCGATTAGTGAAATATTAAATGGAAAACAAATGAAAGAAAGGATTTATTCTTAGTCGCAGGTGGAATGTTGCACCCACGCATGCCATGCACTCGAGGGAGGTGAGTGTTTTTGCTCACGCTCCGACTGCTTTGTCCCTGTGGAAAAAGCCTCCAGTATGCATTGAATAGGAGGCCGGATGAACCCCAGACCCGGTCTGGGGTTCATCAGTAGGAACATGTACATTTATGAATATTAGGTCATTAAATTTTGTTTTTATTCTTAAAATACACATTTTCCCGTCAACTGCCTTAAAGTCAAGAACATAACTATTCATGTCCCTCTCTACCACAAATGCCATGTAAAAACCTCTGGTGCGTTAATTTTATCTCCGTAAAACCGTGTGTGAATTCATGTCCAATATGTCCTTCCCCTGCCGCCTTGTTTCCTATAATGCTGGTATGTCAACCCGATACTGTTTTAGTTGTGACAGCAAGAATATCAGTGCTCCAGTTTTGAACAGCGTTCGGACATTCCATGTACCAAAAGTCAAATCCTTTTCTTATACTCGTATGTATCAATCCTCTCCGAGGCTTCTCTGAGGTTTTCTCAACATCAGCGTTTTTACGAGGTGATTTCAGCCTCAGGTCCAACAACCAGCCTGGAGGACCAGGATATCCCTTTTCGGCTTGGTCATCACCTTTGATCTGCCCGGCATGGGAGGCACTATCATTAGCTACGCTCCCGCTGACATGGCTCTCAGGATCCTTTGATCATGCGAGCCCCATCACTACGACAAAGTAAGATATCGGGGTGTAGTATGTGTTGGTTTTGGTGTTTTACTTGAGGAGAGGTAACAAGAATTTCAGTAGATCGAAATTAGACAGGGAAACTCTGGTGATTTACGCCAACCTGTTCTCGACTACCTTAGTCTGTTTACAGTCTGTGAATATCCACTGCAATGACAGAGACAGCTTGCAGGAGGCGAGTTTGTTGTTGGTGTTTTCTTAGACGACATGTGGAAGAAATAACACTCTTCGCTTCTGTTTGACAGTAGCTTTCGTACGAATTGTCCGGTACATCAGCCTGGGTGCCAAGAAGCAGAACCGGAATGCCTGTGATATGCTGGACTGGAAGCGATACTTTTCAGCACGCTCTTAAGTACCATGACTATGAAGGCAGTCCTGCAGGTCCGGTGAGGCGCGCAAGGTGTTTTCTCTGAAACCCATTTTAGGCTACCTGAGTGGAATCAAGGATCCAGAACGTGTGTAACTGGGTGCCTAGCAAAATCAAGACACAATTTTATCAAGTGAATCATGTAAATCCCTCCAATTCGGACTTCATAAACATATAATAATATATTTATTTACTGCATTTGGGTTGTTACCCGGTGGCAGTGGTTATTTTACATGTAAACAAAATATGGAATTGGTTACTACTAAATTTAATTCGGGATGGCTACATGAGAAGCATGTAGTGGCAACTTGGAATCTTGGGAACCATCTCAGCATTTGCTTTTAGGCAGAGGGAAACCAAGAAAAACCTGTGTCGAGATGGCCGGTCGCAGGACCTCCGAGTACTGACTTCTAGCCAGCAGTCCGGCATCTAAAGTAAAAAAACAGCAATGCACACACAGTACAACAAATACACATAAGATAACTACAACAATACACACGGCCAACCAACAAAACTTACACGTAAGTAACAATACAATCAATGAGAAATAATAAATCACCAGACATAGATAACGTCCCCTTCGAAACCTACGAGAAAGGTTGACAGCTACTAATAAATATCCTGCATAGCTTAAATAAAGTTATATACGTAGAAGGGAAAGAGCATGCATAGTGGAAAACATATATCAAAGTCCCAACATATAAAACAAGGGCGACAAATTAAAATGTCACAATTGTAGAGGAATATCATTGTTATGCACAGAATACAAAATACTAACCACCGAACTAAAGATTAGACTTAAAAAGTATATATGAATAATATAATTGGCGAATACGACGCAGGATTTAGAGCAGGAAAATCAACTACGGATCAAATTTTTACAGTTAAAACTCTGTTGGCGAAAGACTGGGAATACAACGTAGAAATACGTCATATCCTCATTGACTTTCAGAGTGCCTGGGACAGTACACGAAGGGACAACTTATATAAAATAAGGCAATTTTTTCAAATTCCAAATAAATTGATAAGATTAATAAAAGCAACAATGAATGACTAGACCTTTCGTGTTAAGATAGGACTAATGATGACTGATGCTTTTAAGGTAGGAAATGACTTGAAACAGGGGGATGGATGAACACCCAATCTCTTTAATATAGCATTGCAGTATGTAATTAGACAGCTGTCAGCAGAAGTCAAATAGGATAAGCGTATGACATGAACAACATGGAAGAATGTAAAGAATTGTTTTAAAACTAACGAAGAGTTGAAAGAGCGAGCTAAAGAAATAGGGCTCAATATCAGAGTCAAAAAAGCAATAGTACAAAATAGGAGAAGTAAAGGATAAGCGAAACATTGACAATTAAAAATCATGACATTGAAATTGTTTGGAGCTTAAAACATTTTTGGATTGAAATCGATTATACTAATGACGAAACAGAAGAAATGAAAGCTAGAATCCTAGCTGCTATTAATGCCTATTCCTCTCTGCAAACTATTTTAGATCAGAATAAATCCATCTAATAATACAATAAGATCGTATGAAACATTAATTAAACGAGTAATGGACGTGTAACTTGGACCCTAACACATATGATAGAACAAATGCAATGTAGATTTGAAAGGAAAGAAGAATTTATGGGCCAATGTTAGATAAAGGACGCTGGTGTCTAAGATGGAATAGTGAAATTTAGAATTCATACAAACATCAAAATATCAAAATATGTGTGCAATATCAAAATTAGAAGACTAGGATGGTCGGGTCATATTATAGGAATGTAAGATGAAAGGGTACCAAAAAAGGTCATGAATGGGAAATTTCTTAATAAAAGACCAGTGGGACGGGAGGACGTCGTTAGGAGGGGCGCATCACAGATCGTAGGGATACAAGCATAGAGGTACGTTCAGAAGGCAGAGGCGTCTTCTGAGGGAGGCCAGGACCAAGAAGGAGCTGTAGTGCCATAAACGAAAGAAACTATTGAAACTTATCCTAAAGGCTTGCGGTATTAACATTTACATTGCCTTTTCATTTCATTCATCGCTATATAATTCATACAGCTAAAACAACACCGTTAAATGCTCGTTCGTCTGTGTTATGTTTAAGAGCACGTGGTGGCAAACATTTGAAGCTTTTGGTTCGTAATAGAAAGACGCGTGTTACTCTGGGTAACAGCTGCCCTACTCATTGCGGTTTTCGTGTTTTCCTTTTAATACAAGCATTTTTAGAGAAGTCACTCATATTCCTTATCAGTCATTTTCCGTCCTATGTCAACTGTATTGCACATGAAGTTCAAACAAACATCAAATTCGTCTCATTGTGCCGAATATCGTACGTACCTCATAGGACCTTTATTTGAAATATGTTGCGATATTTCGAATGTGTAAATACAAGAATAGTTTTTGTTTCTGTGCTATGTGACGTATGTGTTGTGAGTACTGTGCAATACTAGTTTTCTGTCTGCAGTAAATTGTCATATTAAATGAGGTACGTGAATTATACAAAGAAATGTAATTTTTGTACCCTATTCGAGTTTACAGGCCACTTCATTTTTTTTCTTATTCTTAAGACACGCTCCAAGTACGTGCAATATATCAGATATGTGACTGGCAGATTCCTTGCTCGGAATGGATGTACATCTTGTGACATATCTGGGGACCTGTTGACCAGTAAGTTTACTCCAACTGCTCAAAGAATACCATGCAATTTGCAGCAAGGTAAGGAGTTAAATAACGACTTTTCAGAGGAATCTATTACATCCATCTTTGTAGCAGAATAGTAAACCATAGGACTGGAAGACAACTAGTGAACAAGACCAGGAGAGATGAACAGAAAGAAATGGGGATTTAGGTAACCTTCATAGAAACTTTGAATAATAAAATAGAAGATATCTCTGATACATTTGTACCTCTCTACCAAGGCATACGGGGTCACGTTCAAGAAGACAAGTTTATGTTTCATATGGATGTGTAGTGGATTGTTACTTATGGATGACCGTGTTTCATTAATGAGAAAAGCAAACCAGTCTGTACACAAAGTCGTCCTTATATGAGGTAAACATCTAACCAATGTGTGAAATCAGTCATGGCCACACCCTATAGGTGGAATGTCGACTGCTCGAAAATTACTCACATGTGTGCATATATTAAAGACATTCTAATTTAAATATCCAATGAACGAAAACGCCACAAGTGACGAACCTACTTCAGTAAAATTGCCATAACACACTCGGTCATGACATTTTAAATCACAGCCCACAACACTGAAGCGTTCGTTCCTAAAAATAATCACTTTTGAATAAAATTAACCTCGGATAAGATCAACATCTACCCAGTCATATACATTACGTCAACGTACATGTAATGTTACGTAGAGGCGCGTTCGTACAACCACTGTTGCAGTGGAAAATCAGTACGTATGACACATTCTGAGAGGGTACTTGTAGCCTTAAGTATCCAGCATGCGATGTGTATGCACCGTATTGTCATCTGTGGCCTGCCCGGCTCTACAGTATTATTCCACTTTATCTCATAAACGGTACGATTTTCGAAAAAGAGTTATTGCACATATAATGTGTGTTTTAATTTTCTCTACAACTTTTGTCTGAAAAAGTTCTCAAACAAATAAGAATTGGGCAATATATAATAAAAAATGTATATTGGTCTTCATGGAAATTACCCGTCATTCTTGTCAGATTTTAATGAAACTTGAACGTTCTCGACAAATTTTCGAAGAATATTCAAATATCAAATTTTATGAAAATCCGCCGAGTGGGAGCCGAATTATTCCATACGGACCGACAGACAGACATGACGAAGCTAATAGTTGTTTTTCGCAATTTTGAGACCCCCCCCCCGCCTCTTAAAATTATAACAAAAACCGTATGTATTTTTAGTATTTATATTGCCATGTATAATAGTAATAATACCTGGCTGGTTTCTGATGTTATACTGTATACGAGGTGTGGCAATAAAGAAACCGCATTGCTTTTATTACTCATTTCCGGCCACTTAGATGACGAAGAGGAGGGTAGGGCATTGACCCGTGGACTTCCCTCTACCGTCACACAAAGGTTCATTCACGCGCATCGGTTAGTCTGGCCGTGACCATTGTTAGAAGCGGATCGTGTGTCTGAG
>Ga0136643_10003294_pt1 | contig 21674 bp, 9 predicted proteins | sample TergutLab28metaG_FD_96883 | JGI IMG/M metagenome (GOLD analysis project Ga0136643, IMG submission 96883) | Labiotermes labralis P1 segment gut microbial communities from Petit-Saut dam, French Guiana - Lab288 P1 (version 3) (version 3) | ecosystem: Host-associated > Arthropoda: Insects >...
ACATAACGAAGTAATTCACTGAATGTTTTAAATTATAACTTTAGCAAGGAACAATATATGCTCCCTGAGGATGATCGTGTGATCGAAACATGTAGGAGCGTTTTAAATGTTTTAATGTAAATAAATTTTAGACTTCTTAAATAATATGTACATGTGCATGTGTTGGTGTGTGTAATTAAATTCCTCGACAGATTTTCTAAATATACTCAAATTACATGAAAATCCGTCCAGTTGGATCCCAGTTGTTCCATGCGGACGGACGGACAGCCAGACAGACGGACAGACATGACGAAGCTAAGAGTCGCTTTTCGCAATTTTGTGAACGCTCCTAAAAAAAAAAGCTTTACTACAGGATTTCTTGCCTCTCAACGAAAAATTATAGAATCAGTCAAACAGAAATTTCGTTCTTTCAACTAAGGTGTCGCATGGTTGACAAAATTTTATAAGTTTTATGAATACCTCTCAAAACACGGGAAAATTCAAATTCACAAGATTAAGAAGCCTAACTCTAGATACAAGAGCGCCAGGAGGATTCACAATAGTAAACTCTTTCACGATTTTTTTTTTAATTTTTCTGATTCTGGGGTTACAAGACGGAGGTATTGGCCTACTCTTAAGTCGGAGCTCCAAAACACTGAGATGCGCTTTCTATTCAGATCAATGGCAGCGCTTGCGTTGATGAAAATCTGTGGTTTCCATACTTCAACTTCTTAAACATTTTTCCGGTTTTTAATGAACTTTGTATGCAAATTGTACCATTTGACACCTTTGTGTGTACTCTTTTAACCTTTTCGCATCGGGATTTAAATGGGGACAGTGCGCCTTCGCGGACGACATTCTTTTCGCTGGCCATTTAAATTTTTGCACATGGTTTACAAAAACCGCTTAATTTATGATAACCTGCAATTACAACACGCCAGGCGTACGATCCGATGAACCCCGTTTAGTGTCACAAATAACTGTTATGGTGCAGTGTTTCTGTAGTCAAAATATCCGAACAAAAATTTTTTTTTTTTTTTTTTGCGGTTCAATTGGTTTGAATAGAGTTGTGTATGAATTTTGTAGGAGTGCTCTGTTTAGTTCTGCACTGCCAACTAATAACAAATTATTCTTGAAATTTATCTTATTCATGTCCATGCACTAATATCACTATTTCACATAAAAACCGACTAATTCACACATCTATTATTGGCACCACTTTATTAACACAGTGCCACTCCGACATTTTTCAGCCCTCAAAGTGCCATCTTTAGGGAGTACGATATAAACGTTTCAAAAGCAAGGTCAACATAATGCTCACTAAAATGAATTTCGCATCTGGTAACTCGTTTTACTGACCTTGCTGTTGAAAGGTATCTATGGTAGTCCCTGAAAATGGCCCTTTGAGGGCTGAAACATGTCGGTATGACACAGTGTTAATAAAGTGGTGCTAATAACAGATGTGTGAATTAGTCGGTTTTTACGTGAAATAACTTAGCGTTTATATCACACGTGGTATTGAATTGGCAGTAGAGGTTTTGGCAACACGTGTATTTCCAAGGAAGAAACTGAAGGAATACCGCTCAAATGTATGAGCTTAATTTATTGTGGATTAACAAAACCATGCTATGATTTTTATTAGAGATATCACTTCAACATGTTTAGATTTTTAAGAATCGTCTGGTACATTCTGACGCTAAGTGCAGCAATAATATAATCAAATTCACGACAATTTAATAGTTAAAGAAAGAAAAGGGATACCTGGTATATTAAAGACAGAGCGCTGTTCGTAATATACATAAATACGTTATTGGTTAAAACATTAAAATACTAAGAAAACTCCTAAGTTTGTGGTCTAAACGCTAATGCAAGTTCTATTTATGGAGAGTTGTTTGGAACGTATAGCCTGGCAGTCGATAGGGTACGTATCCTGTAATATAAAAGTTTATTATATATGTGGGAATGGAAATTTTATTATATTAATTTGGTATTTGAGATGACTGCTTGTTTTTTATTTGTTCCTACTTCTTTAATTTTATTTTTTTAAATTTACTTTTTGTGCGCAAATGTAATTTATCAGCATATATTTTGCAATAACATTCCAAATTTTGAAACCAGTGTTACGCTGTATGTTCACTAACAAGGAACCCATTTATTGAGAGAAGAAATATGGCTAAAAGTTATGGATGTCATGTTATATCAACAAATCAATGCGACATATATCGCAGAATATACTGGATAACGATATTAATTTAACAGAACTATTTATTGTTTCATTTCATGACGTCCTAGGCAGAATATTTGAGGCTACAGTGAAGATGGTATCAGCTTCTTAACATGTATCTACCACAGAGTAGATAATTACCGCTCCCAAACATCTTGGATATCGGATTTATGCGCTACTAAATTTAATGTTTGCGATCCCAAAGTGTTTAACACATATATAAATATACAATGATGTATCAGTCAAACACAACAAAACTTTATTATGTTTATTATTGTCTTAGGGCAACATGTTTCGATTCTTATACAATCATCTTCAGGCCCTTCTAAGAATACAGATCCTTACTTAGCAATTTAAAAAATGCGATGTGGATCCGAAACGCTTACATTCTTGATATAACTGTGTATAAAATGCATGTGTCATTATGACACATGCATTTCATACATAGTTATGTCAAGAATGAGCATTTTAAACATTGCTAAGTAAGGGCCTGAAGATGATTCTATAAGAATCGAAACATGCTGCCCTAGTACAATAATAAACATAATACAGTTTTGTTGTATTTGATTGATACATCAGTGCATATTTATATATGGATTTATGCGCTACTGATGGTGCCTGATCAAATTCATCTATATCTTATTTTTAAGCGTTAGAGAACTGTGAACAGTTGTCGATTAATCCACTCCTTTGGTGGTAAGCCAATGCTGAAATTGTTTAAAGACTTTGCAATATTTGTTAGGTGGTATCTGTGCATCAGCCGCACATGTGACGTGCGACTCTCATTGTGTCGTAGACGTTTTGTGGCCAACGGTCGCTCACATATTCCAAGCGTACACGAAAACAACCCTGCGTTCGTGAATGCCATATTGAAAAGGAATTACAATTGACCAGTTAGTAGACGAGTCTTATTTCTTGGAACTAGGTTTGTGAAATTTGACAATGCTACGGACTTGACAACCAAGGTATTGCGGTTCGATTCCCGGACGCGCAAGATATTTCTCTCTTTCCCACTGAGTCCAAACCGGTCTCGGGCCTACACGGCCTCGTATAAACGGCGTACCGACATCTTTTGTCCAACGGTTAAAGCAGTAGGGTCGTGGAAATGAACATTAACCTGTGTCTAGTGCCGAGATTAAGACTAATTGGAGCTGTACCTCCATCCCCTTGTATCTTCACGGCATGCACAGCGACGACTGTTAAACATAGATGCTTGTCTGGGTCACCCTTGATGTTCGCTGTAGTTGTTCGTTAGATGAGCGATTGTAGCACATCTGGCGGGAATAATATTTTCGTATGTGGGAGTAAAATGTGCGCTAATGAGAAAAAGTCTAACAGGGAGTTAGTATCGTTAATACTATCGTTACTGCTTCTACGACTGCAACAGGAGGAAAATTAATACATACGCAGCCGACCACGAGAGATCAGCCGATCTTATCACTGACATCTAAGCAAACATTTTAAAATTAATAGTAGGAGGTTACGCTGCATTGTGAAATGACGTACGAGAATTTTCAAGGCAGAAACTAGGCCCATGATGCCTACAACTCAATTTATGTAGGTACTGGAGAACGTACGAGTAACAATTCTTGAAGCGAGACAGCGTATCGGTGTTTCGATATCGACTTGACTACATGCAGTGCCGTTATCCAATCCGATATCGACTGATATCCCCACGTAAATGCCACACAAAGTATTGATATTTCCGTAATATTTTCAGAAGATTACGTTCGTTAGCTCTATATATTCATGATAGCAAATAAATTCGCTTTGCATTCAGCCTGAATTATTAAAACATAGCAGGACATGCTTATTGTTATTAAGAGTGCGAAACAAAGGCAGAGCTACTAAGGGTAGGTGGAGATGTGACAGATTAGCAAGAAGATCGTGGCGCATTCCATTGTCTTTTATTGTATGAAATTTAAAAAATGTAAAGAATGTATTTTAGGATTTGAAAATCTTCCGTATTTTTTTCCCCTCATTAGTGTCTGCATAACATTTCTGTTTTCGTCAAGGTGTCCTGAGTTGAACTGTGTTACTTTTTACACAAGGGATGTTTGCACGAGGCACAGCTAAAATCTAAGTGCTAGTTCGAGGCGGCATTGCCTACGTAATTATATTAAAAAATGTAAAGTGATCCCGTTACAGGTCCGGTGTGGCCCAGAGGGTGGGTAGAGTTATAGCTGTACTCTTCCATGACCGCGGTACTAGAAGGGGGTGAATGGTCAGCAGCACGCCCCGGCCGCACTTTACCCCCTGGAAAGACCCGGTACCCATTTTACAGGAGGCTGGTTGGGCCCCAGAGTTGGTCTGGACGGGTGGTAAAACTCGTCCCCACCGAGATTCGATCCCGGACTGTCCAGCCCGTAGTCAGTCGCTATACCGATTGAGCTACCCAACGTAATTATATTAAGCTTATAATAAAAACAACTAGATGCACTAATTTCTCAAATTTATTTTTGGAATAAAACTTTACATGTTTCGGACAGTTCCTCTGTCCGTCATCAGGAGTTTTTCACTGTACACACAGCAATGGTTTACGTCATACAGGTTTGCTGACAGCTTGCGAGCAGTATCAGGACGGACCTGGTTCCGTCCTGATTATAAGAATTTATCACGATGCACGGCCACCTGAACGTCAAATTCGGTAATTATATTAGTTGTCATAATTAAGCATTTATCATGCTTCATCTACTGACATTTCTGCATATTCAGTTTTTGCGTGTCCCATGAAATCTCGGCTCTTACTTTGTATACGATCCTCTGCAACACTGAAAACTGCTCATTTTGCCCACACAGTGTAGACCCATTCATACATTCCTTACGATTTTAAAGGCCAACATCGATTATTTCTCTAAGCAGTATTATGGGTGAATGGTCTTTGTGGTGGAGTTGTGCTCTGTTCTGTGTAAAACAGAAAATGAATTGTGGTTTAGATCAATTTGTGGATTTGTGGTGGTAGTGTTTGTGGTGCTGGTAATTTTTTTTTACATTCCACGCATTATTGAAAGAAATTTTAGAGTGCTTGTATGCTCTTCAACGATAAAATGGTCAAAATTTAGTTAGCGTTTCAACCTGTATTCGATTTGACCCCAGAGAAGCTGGCAAAACATAGAAACACTTGGATTGGATTAGTCGGTTGTAGGATTCGGCCCAAAAATATTCCAAATGCGAACTGAAGGTGACGCTACGGTGGTAGATTTTTTTTTTTTCAGATTTATGACTCAACATAATTGAAGTACTGTGCAAAGTCTGGGGTTTTCATGTCGCTGTTGCGGAAGACTAAAGTCTTGTGGGCTATAACGCCGTGTTGTTGCGTGTGTGGTCCCCGGCGTTTGGAAGGAACATTGTATCGTCTTCTTGGACTGCTTGACTCTGAAGATGACAACACTAGTCCCTTCCAGACATACGGAACTATTCACGAAGCGACACAACCGCACACCCAGAAGACTTAGATCGTCATCTTCATTATTACTGTTGCTATTGACCGCTTGTCTGATGACTCGACACCCTTATAAAGAACCCAATTCAACTGCAGTCTTAGTAGTAGTAGTATCAGTAATACCAGAATTAGTAGTAGCGGTGGTAGTACCAGTAATAGCGGTGGTGCTGGTGGTGGTAAGAGGAAAAATTGTGTGGTTGATCTTAAGGCATTTACGCTTACAGAGAAATTTCTAGAAACGGTATTAAGTTTTGGGTAGTTATCTACTCATGTATACTGAACTATTCTCTTGTGAATATATTTTCTGTTGTACGAAGAGCATAGTCACACAAGTTTTAAAGCAAATTTATTACTGTGGATGAGTTAGATCACTTGTCATTTATACTACGTCAATATACGTACAGAATCAGTGTGGAATAGAAATTGTAGCTTATAAGACAGGACAGACATGGAACAATTGGGTCCAGATTTTTTTTTTTGAGTGTGAGAGAAAACAGACGTCCGATCGTTTTCTAGAAAGGAAGGTAGATTTGTCAACCGCATGTGATAAGACACAATAAAGTGGAACAAAAAAGCGCTCTCGTTTTGTGGACAAATAGCACGTGTCTGTGAAAAAAGAAGAATCGGTGGCCAGTGGTAACGAATATCCATGTACATCTCAAGAATGAACAGAAGTACGGCATTCTCAATGCACTCCGTCTTCCAGGGACTATCTTGCAGCATTCGCTCGTGGTGCTGCGAAATGTATTCTGTTTAAATTTATCACGACAATTTTAAGCTCATGGTTTCGTGCATCATAATTCAGTATTAATAAAAATCCAACTAGATGCAACAGTACGCAGTCTGATTTATTTTACTGCAAAATCACTGTACACGTTTCGGGTGTGCACCGCACCCATCATCAGGAGTACTAAAAATTGTAACCGCAGCCTCCGGTACAAGTCATAATACTGGTACAGCTACTTCCCTCCAACGTGGCCCGATCAGGCCACGTTGGAGGGAAGTAGCTGTACCGGAGGCTGCGGTTACAGTTTTTAGTGCTCCTGATGATGGGTGCGGTGGACGCTAGAAACATGTAGAGTGATTTTGCAGTAAAATAAATCAGACTGCGTACTGTTGCAACTATTTGGATTTTTATTAATATTGATATTATTACAACGAGTTGTATGTGTTACTGGCTTCAAGTGTAGGCCAGTGTGCACAGATATGCGTCTAAATTAATTAATTCTATGAATATTTAATAATGCCATTGGAACTGCGAATGATGTACACTTCCATAACATGGAGAGAGACAAACCGATTAGGAATATTGAATTTTTTTACGGTTTCTGAGAAGACGGCCGTAGCTTGTTTCACGACAGTATTCCGTCATGTACGTACATGTCAACAACAGTTTTATTATAAACGCACAGAGTTACTTGCTACATATCTTAGTTATGTTATTTGAAATAAAGAGGAAGGAATCGAATTGTTGACCACAGAATTAAGGCGCAAAATAAAATAAGCTTCCATAATTATGTGATTTTCACGTCTGTGAGGATCCATATTGTGGTTCTGTACGTTATGGCAACGTGTTTTGGATCTGGTACGTGAAAATCAGCGTTTCGGAGGAACATACTGCTGCCCTCTTCAGGGTAAACCTCTCCCTTGTTGTCGGAGGCACTGTGCCTTAAATAGTCAAAAATACAACAAAAATTAATATAATTTATAACGTAATGCACATACGTTCCTGAAAAGCGACTGGTTGCTTCAATTGTCGGTGGATCGCGGAAGACATTTCTTTCAGTGGTATTTTCGAACCTCATCGGGAGACTATTATGAATATTGCAGAAACTGGCTGGTACTTTCAAACGACCTTACGTCGTGCATAGTGTATTAAGGGTTAAAGTATGCATTCTAACTAAACGTATCTTGTTTCGTGGTACAGTTTTAGAGCAAAGGGGCTCACTGTTTTGACACCAGTAGTGACAAGATGATTACAGAACAATGTTTCAGGCTACTGGAAAAATAACTGTCAGTACATAAGAACAACGCGTTACCTCAGATGCTGTTCCATTGACATACAGACCTATGTGTGTGTGTGTATGTGTATATATATATATATACACGTGTGTGTGTGTGTGTGCATGCGTGTGTTTTATGTATTATTTTTAAAATCAATAAGACACGCCCATTTACTTAACGAATGAATAGGTGCAGTGCTTTCAGTGCTTTTGCAATAATACTTCAGATATATATTACTTGTTTCTTCCATCCATGGTTGTCTTTTCTCGAAATGTATGCAGGAATACTTGTAATGTTAACAGACTATAGATAAAATTTATCGCTCTGTGCCAATCGTGCATTTTTTGAATGGCCCTAAATTTGATCTAAGTTGGGGAATATAAGCAGCTACTTTACATGTAAGTACTTTCACGTTTGTGTGTTAAAGATATTCCAAAAAAATCCTGTCTAAGTATAAAAATGTTTGAAGCAAACGAGGCAAGTTTCTCCCGAAACGGGAATTTTCATCGCGTGATATGTAGCCTGTATGAGTAAGAAATACAATCGATCTTATGAATGCGATTTCTCACTTTACTGTTCCAGTTTTTGTAACATGTTCGTCCTTCAAAACTTCTTTAAATATATTTGACGTTCATAGGCCCGTGCATCGTAATATATTTCTATAGTAAAACCAACTAGATGCACCAGTGTCTGAAATTTATTTTATTTTGGAATGACACTCTACATGTTTCGGACGGTCTTTCCGTCCATCATCAGGAGATCACGACTGTACATATGCCTGTTGCTGTACGTACAGTCTTGAACTCCTGATGATGGACGGAAAGACCGTCCGAAACATGTAGAGTTATTCCAGAGTAAAATAAATTTGAGACATTGGTGCATCTGGTTGGTTCTACTATAGACATGTTCTGTAAATGTACTTTTACTTACAATACCTTTAGCAGATGAATGAAACACTAAAATTTAAGTTTCTAGAAACATGGGTTTTGAACTTTTGCCGGTTATACATAATCTTAGACTACTCCATTGAAAAAAGTCAAGAAATTATTATAGTCGGCTAAAAATGATTATTTTCAGCGTCCTTTTGCCGGTTAAACATAATATTAGACTAATCCATTGAAAAAAGTCAAATTATTTTAGTCGGCTAAAAATGATTATTTTCAGCGTCCTTTTGCCGGTTAAACATAATTTTAGACTACTCCATTGAAAAAAGTCAATAAATTATTTTAGTCGGCTAAAAATGATTATTTTCAGCGTCCTTTTGCCGTTTAAACATAATCTTAGACTACTCCGTTGAAAAAATGTCAAGAAATTATTATAGTCGGCTAAAAATGATTACTTTCAGCGTCCCTTTGCCGTTTAAACATAATCTTAGACTATTCCATTGAAAAAAGTCAAGAAATTATTATAGTCGGCTAAAAATGATTACTTTCAGCGTCCTTTTGCCGTTTAAACATAATCTTAGACTACTCCATAGAAAAAATGTCAAGATATTATTATAGTCGGCTAAAAAAGATTATTTTCAGCGTCCTTTTGCAAAAATGGTTCGTCTAAATTTAGTCATCGTTACGCAGTTTTGAATTATATTTGAGTCTGTGCTTTACATGTAGGGGAAATTCTTCTTCTTGATAACTGCGGGATCCCAATTTATGTAAAGTATTATTAGAAACCTTGCACTAATCATAAGAAGTTCACTGTGGTGTTTACAGTTACATTATTATTGTTACGATGTGTTATTTTACAACACCCATTGCCGTAATTTTATATTGAATTCTACTTATTATTTGTTTTGGGTTTGTTCCATGTTTGGTTTTTTGGTGGCTTTACATAATAGACGGATCCGGAGACGTTGACTTTTAGCATTAAATGCAGTCACTTAAAGCATCATATGATGACGTATGGAAAATGGCTACATAGCTTCATACTGTTTAAACTATGACGGTAAATGGAAATGAATGCTGAGCTTTACGATTCGGTCGATTTACCCTGATACCCATTGAATGGCAGTATGAGCGGTCCGTAAAACCATTCTGAAGGCAAGCACGAAGAGAAAAATCCCTCATATAACAGGGATTGTATCTACGTCGTCCGGCTTGTGGCCATTCATTTGGTTCCTGTATATCGAAAACGTACTTAAAGCTCTTGCATGTGCGAGGCTTCCAGAAAGGGTCACCCCCATTAATTTCACCACGTATATGTTCGATTATTAGTAGATGGAGACGTTTAGTCCTCTTATGAATATTTATTTTTAGCTACATCTACGTACTTATGTGGCCACCGCGGTGGCACAGTGGTTAAGGTGCTGTGTTACAAATCGGAAGGTCGCTGGTTCGATGCGAGCTGGTGTCATTGGAATTTTTCACTGACATAAAATCCTTCCGATCGCACTATGGCCCTGGGGTCGATTCAGCCTCTAACAGAAATGAGTACCAGGAGCATTTCCTGAGGGTAAAGGCGGCCGGTGCGTAAGGCTGGCAACCTTACCACCAGCCTGTGCCGTTGTCATGAAATCTGGGAACCTTATCTTCCTGGAACCCTCTGGGCCACTCCAGGCCTGTGACGGGACTGCTTTACCTTTTTTGCGTACATATGTACACATGCAGGTATATGCGAATAGATACTACGAGGTGTGTGTATTTTCGATATTAATAATAATGATAATAATAATAATGACAACAATAATTTTCATAGAAATCGTGTTTCATCAACGAATTTTCAGAAATTGTCCACAAATTGTTATTTTGTAGAGGAATAAATGTTATAGTGAAAGTCCTTGTCTGGTCTCTCTTCGTTATCATCAAATACGTCACATTAAATTTTATCTTGTTCTATGGCTGTGTCTACGTACTATAAATTCATTGAGAATTCGCACCTTATCAATGCAGAATATCCATTTTAAAACTTTGTCCACACAAAGTCGAATACAAGTTTAGACAACTGCTCGTGACCTACGCAGGAATCAGTTGTGGATTTGGCTATTGTCATGTAACAGTTCGAATACAATTGAATCTTTCGAAAGCTGAAATTAATCCACGTTACATTTAAAGACTCACTTTTACGCAGCAGAGAACACAGTGTGCTTCCATTAGCAGGACCACTCAGTACTTGTTGTGCATGGAAGTACAGATCGTTTTTGTGAGTTTTGTACGAAACCCATAATTCATTGTTAAAACTCGTCGGTGCGTATAGCAACCACTAGGTTTTAAAGCGTTACAGTAAACCCACACTTCTTCTTGATGCCTAGGAATTTTCGCACTTATTGCAATATAATAATTCCTGGCTTTGGCATGCCAGTCGGAACGTAAAGCATTATTACTTTACGGGATTTCTTGATGAACTGTTGATTTGCCCCATCGACGAAATGACTGGGCAGACAATATAAATTTGCTATTTGATTGGTTCCAAGATATTCATTGATAAGGCAAGAAAATTTGTGTAGTTGTTTTATACTTCGTAGCTTAGTCTCATAAACTGTTCATGGTAATACTTACTGAACATTTCTTTTATTTTCGTTGTTACACCGTGCATGTTGTCGAGTTACTCCATTATTATACCAACTACTGCACATATATAAAATTTACACATTAAAACGTTAAAACGCTCCGACATGTTTCGGTCCTAGGACCGAAACATGTCGGAGCGTTTTAATGTTTTAATGTGTAAATTTTATAAATTTTATGTATGTGCAGTAGTTGGTATAATAATTAAGTAACTTACTGAACAGTTTCCGATTCAAGATCACAAGCAGTTGTGTCCGAATTACCAAAGATGTCTCAAGTAGATGGTATACGTTTACAAAAACCACTAGTTTAAGAACTTGCATAAACGAGGCTGTAGACAATAGATTATTGGCCAGTATTTCATGCCCTGAGTACAGCTTGCCAAAATCACGACTGTATGAATTATAAATAAATTCGTGTTTTGAAACTGTATTACGTAAGTTACGAAGTGAATAACAACTGGATGTGCAGACATTATATTGCAGTGCAGCAGAACATTTAGAATCGCTTGATTCTGAAGGGCATATTTGTTGGTGGTGTTTCATATAGCCCACCAAGTGTAATAAAATTTACCACTCATTTTGTTACGGTACTCTTCTACTTAGAAAATGAAAAATAATATTATATGTTTGCCACTAACAAGAGACCACTTTCTGAAAACGTTCAGAAGTTTTCAGATTCAAAACAAAACGCTCTCCATAAAATGTAGTATTTTTTTTAAAGTGAATTCTGCTTGACATTGCGTAAAGTTGATTTAAACGTTATTAAACATAAGTTAATAAACTTACGACGCAACGGATTCCATTCAACAAGTCTGTATAATGGTGCACGTGTTTTGGCTGAAAACTGCGCTTGTAAAGGGAGGCTTGTCTTTAACAGGGTTGCAGAGTCATCTCATTCATGGAAACGGACACACGTCCAAACAGCAGTGATTTTGAAGCTGATATCAAATTGTTTATTGCCACTAGCATTTGTTACTCATGCATTTGCTGAAGTAGCACAATAAAGGATTTCGTAGTTCATAAAATACTTGCTTTTAAGAATGGAATGAATACGTGAAGTTTTTATTCACATGATTCATATACGGCAGATCTTCCGCGAGACATTTCGAACACTAAAGTGTTTCACTTGGATTTGTTGTAAATTCTCAAAGCAATTACAACCAACATAAAATTTATTTTGGAACAGAATGTTTGGAATTATTTCACTTGGCTGTGTATTAAGGTCTTTCATGTAATGAATTGAAGGTGAAGGCGCGTGATCTGCAGCGAGCGGGCAGTAACTATGTGTACACTGCAGCGTAACGACGGGGTATGCTTGCCACGTGTTTTTGTTCCCTTACCTGGTGCTGTCTGGTGCAGTTTCTGTGGTAGTGTGGTGATGGGTGAGTAGTGCTCGCTGTACTCTGTGTTCACTCTTCTCTATCACCTGGAAGTAGACATGCCTACGTTTTTCACTGTAAAGTGTTCGCCCTTCTCTTATGAACGACTTTCAAATTCCCGCCACGAATCGCGCCTTCTTCAATCGGTTAGGTAGGCAGTCGTTTGTTCTCCTTCTGTTTGTTCTTTCGTTCGTTCGTCCGTCTGTCTGTCCGTTCGTACGGCTCGAAGTCCCTAACACTAACGATCAAGCTTGAAAATATTAGTTCCAACGTAACGAAGTGGCAAAGTCTTTTATATGACAGCCCCTCCCCCCCTTGAAGTCCGGTTGACAAGTACTGGGGTGCGCGCGTATTGCCTGAAAGCTGAAAGAAGCTCCAAGAGCGAGTCCTCTTCCTGGTTTGTGTCGATTGGCTACCAGTTACATCGACACTTGAGAGGCCGGTCTGTCCGCCACCCACGCCAGCTGCTGGTGGCTTGGCAGTCGGGACCCGCATTGATCCTGTTCTGCAAGTCGCTGCTGTCTTGCGCAGAGGTGTCCGCGGGATGCATAATATCGATAGGCTAGCCATCATACCAGCAGCTTGGGGAGGGAGGGATGAAACTATTCTGTTTTGGCGGGAACGTGGGAGTAGAGCTCGCTGCTTTCAGAATGAAAGGCTTTATTCAACTACATCCCTTCCCTCCAGATCACCCGCACGGGTGAAAACCACCCCACTACCCATCATGTTTCAGCACTTTTCTTTGAAAAATACACTCCAATACCTGGAAAAGGCAAATAGCCCATCTCATATATGTAGGTCACTGTTCGTGATGCGTGCCCCTGTCGTAATTTCTTGAATAAGCACCCGAATTTAATAATAAAATGCCCATTCTTTAACAGAAGTTGTAGGCCTGTTCCATACTAAGATGCCATTTACGTCCCACGAACGAAAATCTGTGTCGTTGCTTGCACCGTAGGGTGTCACAAACGCAGCTCCTTTATGGATTTCTCATTCAGCTTCGAGAATTTTGCAAACCATTTTCAGTTTTAAGCCGATTTTATTTTCAAGTGCATCTCACCACGGTAATTATCTTCAGAGTACAAGAGTTGTCTTGAGCAGTTGATATTTTTTTCGGCCTATGGCAGTATCTCTTCTATGGAAACTGAAGGCTCATCTTTTTCACATATATATGCCATTCCTGCTTATCTTTGGTTATACGTTGCCACATTCACTTCCAGTTGTTCCTAATGTCTGTTTTTTTAAAGTATTAAACAAGTTTTCTTTTTAATTTATGCCTGTCTTATGCACGAAATTTGTTCTCGGCTGTCCATTCTTGGACATTACATAGACATACACTGTGCCTTCCAAATTTCCTCCTACGCCTCGCAAATTTATTTGTTTTACCCTAACATTAGTCATTCAGGTACACACTTGCCTGTTTTATACATTCTGGTATTTATTCAGCTTCCTTAGGCATACATTTACTGAATCGACCTTAGTCTGCAGGTACGTGTACGTGGGTGTAAATATCTTTCTTTAGACTCTTAGCTAGGAGTTGGAAGGGTAAAAGGCCTTGAATAGATGGCAGTGAATATTCCAGAGTGTTGTTGTCCCTGAATTCCGTAACGGATAATATTCAGAATTGTTACTCTCCTTACTGCACAGTGAAATGACACTGGATAACTACAGTTGGGCGATTTTATTGAGGCTGTGTTAAATAACTGTGACTAGTGATACCGGTGACGTTATTTATTTATTTATTTACGAGAATATCAGGCATGAGTCTGAATTTTTCTATTTATTTTCGAATGCCAGTTTAGGAAGAGTATATTTGATCCGATCCTAACCACATCCGTCATGATATCTGTCTCCCAGTCAACTTTTAAATCTTCTGGACGGCCGTGCCTTATAGCTCTGTAAATACGCACCATCGTTTCAGAGGGAACTGATGTTACTATCATCAATGTCCCCTGACCCTGTGGTGCAGAACATGTTTTCATTCTGGAAGACAGGTATTTGTAGATGTGGCAGTGATAATCTCACAATTGTATGCCCCTTGTAACTTATTCACTTTGTCTGAACAAACCAAACAATCAAATAACTCCTTGTAAATGACCAAATTGACGCACAATTTTTTCATGCACGTTTATTTCTATTCTCTACACGTTTCGGGCAGCCGTGTGCCCATCATCAGGAGAATTACTGTATCAACGCGACACCTGGTTTATATCACTCTGCGTAGATGACCGTCTGGTATGCATACGAGACGGTCATCTACACAGAGCGACATAAACAAGGTGTCTCACGGATACAATAATGCTCCTTATGATGGACACACGGCTGCCCGAAACGTGTAGAGAATCGAAATAAACATACATGAAAAATTGTGCGTCAAGTCGGTTATTTACAAGGATCATACCAGGATGCACGGTCAACAAAACATAAAAAATCAAATAACTCTTTCCATATTAATAGAATTCCAAGTGTGACCGCCGATAATAACGTATCACAGCCCACCTTTAGGACATAAGTCATTGTCTGTTCCATGTGCTCGGTTCGTCAAAAATAATCCCCCCCGAATCGTCTTAATAGGCCTATAACCACCCACTCTTTCCAGCTATTGAAACCAGATCTACATTTCGCGTAACGTCTTGTTGGGTAGGATTTACTACAGGAAATGCGTATAAATATACTCGTACATGATCGAAAAAAAGAATGGCGAACGATAGGTAAAGCATTGCATGAAATCAGCAGACCGCTTTAATGAGATGACCGAAAAAAATGAGAAGCGAAGAGAGTTTGCATACAAATAATAACATGGAAATTTACTAAGCGTGTTGTAGGAGCACTTGCATAGTTACAAAGTCTTTTTGATAAGAGTAAACTCTCATTGCACATATAAGAATAATACAAAATAAAAGTCTGTAATTTTGCAAAATTTAATATAGCTGCGCATGTGGTCCGAAATGTCTGTTTTGTTTCATATGTCAAGATTTCTGGCTTGTGGTGTTAGGTTTCTGAATTTAACTAAATTTCTAAGTCCAACAGAATTTGTTGTAAGAGATCTGGCTTTACTCCAGGTAGTGATGAAAGCGTCTGATACTCCAGGTTTGTACAAACACGTTTCCGAATATTCGCATCCAAATTAGAATGTTCATTCGTGATGACCTTTCTTCAAATTTTGATGTTTTGCTGACCGTGCATCTCAGTATAATCTTAGCAATTGACCAACATAGTGCACAAATTCTTGTTTCTTCATCATGAAATAAAGTGAACTGCCAGCTTCATGCAACAATGTTATTTATTGAAGTTGCTTTAGCTCGACATGTTTCGGGCGCATACGCCCATCATCAGGACCACTAGATGTTAAGTTGCAGCATAGGACCACCACCCATCTACAAACTGGGTGCAGACAACCATATGCTGCAACTTAACATCTAGTGCTCCTGATGATGGGCGTATGCGCCCGAAACATGTCGAACTAAAGAAACTTCAATAAATTACATTGTTGCATCAAGTTGGCAGTTCACTTTATTTCATAGTGGTAAGAAATTGCCGCCACTCGCTGCGAAATAACCCAGAGGAGCACAGTTCTCTAAATAACAGCTAGATTGGAGCGGGTAAAATAATCAAGGTGGGTACTTTCCAAATGTTGTATCTGACTTACTGCGTTACCATATATGTTCCCCGGCTAAATATTGCGCGTAAATTCCTGCTACCTTCCACTGATGCTACATGATCCTGTAATAATGTTCTGTAACTATCCTAAACGAATACTCGCCTGGAAACCTCAATGGTCGCAACAATTTCTGTAAAGAGAAGTGCGTATATGACGGTGCCGTCCGTTGCAAAGTGTCACATTTTAAGTTTCCTCATATTTAGTGTAATGTCTGTAGGAACCTATTACTTTTTCTTTGTGCCTTCTTTTCCAAAATTCTTAGCTGAGTACGCAATCTGGTTTTCAAAATAATATACGGATTGACAGGCCAACAAACGTAAATAAAACTCAGTGAAACACTGTGTAATAGAACTACATTCATTGGTTTGATATGATGTTTCTGTCACTTTTTTCGTTTTCTGGCATAGTTGCACTAATTGTTTGGGTCCCCTTTCCTAAAAGGTTAATCGACTGCGGATTTCTTAAATATAATTTACTAGAAGCAATGAAGTTTTACGTATCATATAGCTCAATAAATTTACCATTTCTTCCAAGCACATAATATTACTTCTTTAAAATTCCCGTCAGTTCAAATTTTTGCAGGTCGCTAGAATCTCTTAGCGAAGCCGTTGGAAACAACTATTTTAAAAGAAGAAAATGCTAAAGAAATTAATCTAGTTTTAAGGAAATTATGGTAAATGGGTAGGCCTGCTGATGTCGAATGTAAGAAAGACGCAGATGCTGTGTTCAAAAAGAAAGGACATTGAAGAGCAATGAAAAGTAAGCTGTGTTGTAAGTAGTACCTGTAAACGCCTTCAGAAATGAATTAAGTGGGTGCAATCCCGGAGAGTAGTAGCAAACAAGATAAAACAAGTTATCTCAACGAAGACGAAAACAAGCTATTTTTGTGGTTGACACGTTTTTGTCCAAGATATTGTAGAGTGTAGACTACTGAGGTGAGAATGCTGGGAAGAGTCTGTGAGATGACAGTGGAGGGGCGTACACAAACCTATGAAGTGGCTGCCTGAAGGACAGTTGAATCGCGGAAAGAAATAAATTCGTGTGAGATTGTGTTAGAAAGTATTTGGGGTTCCTAGATGCGCAGTAAAGGCTTAGTAGATTTCAAACTCAGCACACACAGCTGTAGTGGCAATACAGTAAAGTACTAGAAACGCATAACCCTTGAGATAAAGAGGACGTAGCACAACTTGGAATTCCACTCACGATGAATAAACAGGATTAGATATCAATTGAGGAAGACTTTTGCACATGTAATTGGAAAGGAACTGGAGGAATAGAGGATAAATATAAATTCAAATGATGTGTAATGATACGCGTATGCAGAAAAGTGCTATTGTTGCCAGAACTTCAGATATTCCTTAACTGAATGTAGTGATATAAAAAGAATCTTGGGAGAGGAGAATATATTACATGTTATAGTGGGGACGAAAGAAGAGACGCAGACGGAATGTCCAGAGAGGACAGTGCCCGTTATGAGGAAAGATGGAGGGTGGAAGACGTAGAAGTATGCTGTTACTTTGCAGTGCAATGAAGAAACGGAGAGAGAATAAATTTGAAGTATAAGAAATGGCTACATTTTGTAAAAAAAATTTTTTGCAAAATATTATTGTAATCATGGTTTTTTTATTAGCGATGTTTGAGAATTCTCGTTTAAAGAAAGTGGTATTTTACAGAAAGGAAGAGGAGTTTAATCTAAGGGAAATGGATGTCTTTAATTAAGGAGCATAGACCTAGTCATAATTACATGGCTGATGAGATCCTTCTGCCACAGTTAATAAGGGGTCCTCGCGAGTGGACGAAATGGGTAATATTTTGAAGTGTAACATTTCATTCTGCTATAAATACTGGGTGGAGAAAAGCCTCAAAAGATTATAAATTTTACGTTATTGAGCTCCGTGTAATTGAACTACGTACTTGGTTTTGGAAGGAGTTATGAAACAGTGGAAATTTGTGTCTAGTAAGTACGTTATTCGAAGTATACAAAAAGACACATTGTCTGCAAAGGTAAGGAATATTGAAGATTTATCGACCTTTTGACACTAATACAGTCTTCAGTTGTAGCTCGAAACTTGGGAGTGGAGGGCAACCGGACAATCATTCGTTACATATACTAAAATATTATAGTTAATTAACACCATGACTCGTGATTTTCCTGCAGGATTTTGTAGTCATTTAGCGTCAGATTTCGTCACCGCGATGAAGAAAATCCCCTATTATATTCCGATGTAAGCACCTTGAATCTGGTTCAATTTATACACCCCGTGCTTTCGAGACGTATTCTATTCGATGTATCTACATGAAAATAGGTCCGTGTTGTTAGAATCGATTTGCATTTGTATAGAATACGTTATAAATATGGCAACAATTTTAAATTAATTAGAGTGTAAATTTGCTATTCACCTGCCCGGAAATCTTACATACGTATATAAGGTTCAGTGAAATAAAGATGGGCCAAGTCGTGGGACAGATTTACGTAGAAATATTTTCAAAGGCTTTAGTGCAGTTATCACATCGTGTCATCAGATTGTCACTGCCGAGCTTAGAAATATTACGAAAATGTTATATTACTTTAAAACCAGGTACTTTACTTCACCCTGCGAACAGGTCTAACAGTCTTAAATACTGCTAACCGCTAAACGTCGACCGGGTGTATTACCTTAGTTAGGGTAGCCGGGCCCGTTTTTGAAAATCAGACACAAAACTGTCCCAATACGAATGAAGGTTAGCACCAATCAAAAGCGAGATTCTACTCCACTATTAAACTGATTATAAAGACGGGCCGCTCTGATTTATTCTATACGGAGCTTTCTATTAAAATGAGTATGAAATGCAGCCACCATAATTCTGACTATGCGGGACACGTTCATATGAAAACGTAAAGTGACGCCTGTCGTACTGCATATAAAGTATTCCTCAAACTGTGATTCGTGTACCGCAACAAATCCAGGGAACTCTTTTCAGTGATCGGTGAATCAGAAGAATCTGTTTACGCGTTTCGTAGAATGTTCACGGGTGAAAGTAACATTAAAATTCCTGCAAAACTTATCATATGTTACATTTAAAATATCCCTATTTATACCTTTGTTTTGTTTTGTTATGTTCTATGTTTGTGATGCAATAGAGTTTAACGATTTAAATAATTAGTGATTGATTGAAAACGAATGTAGGACCGTGCGAATGAGTGAATGAAAGAAAGAATGATTGTACGAATGGATGAATGAGTGATGACCAACTAGCTGAATGAATGAATGAATGGTTTGACTGATTGAATTGTTGAATGAATGATTGAGCAAATTAATATATTGTTTCCTTACCTACAGTTTCTTTAACAGTGACGACACTAAGTAAGTGGAATGCTCTCGATGATAGCGGATAATGTATTTGAAAGATGTGAAAGTACTTAGTGTTAGCTTTTTGGTGCATTTGTCTGGGTGGGCCATGGAATACCACAGCACTCTCAGTCAGGATATCCGTGTTCCTTACGAGGTTCGAACTGGGAATCTACAGAATATAAGCGAGAATGTTGATGCTTGAGCCAGCTAACTCGGTTCATTTATTGATGACTAGGCCTGCAGCGTACTGGGTCTCGGTGGTGGTTAAACGCACCTACAGATCATACGGTATTATCACGAGTCGCAGAAACAATGTCACAAATCATCTGACATGTTCCAGCTGATGTTCGTACAATACCCACCAGCACTGCGGAATATGGCACGTGTTAAACCGGTGTCTGGGAAGCTGCATTAGTGTGAAGGCTAATGTCATTGAACGCGTTCTATAAAAAAAACATAAACTTAGTAAGACTGTTACACTTAAAATTTATATACGTGACGCACAATACGATTAGGGTACAGCTACTCTTTACGGGCTGGACGGTCCGGGGATCGAATCCCGGGCGGGGGTGAGATTTTCCGCACCCGTCCAGACAAACCCTGGGTCCCATCCAGCCACCTATACAATGGGTACCTGGTCTTTCCCGGTGTAAAGCGGCCGGGGCGTGGCGTTGACCACCCACCCCAACCAGCGCCAAGGTTAAAGAAAGAGTAGAACTTACCTCTACTCCAACTCTGCGCCTTCGTGACTTGTTACAGGGCCAACTTCACTGTACGATTAGGCTCACAAAGCCTTTTATTTATAGAAATAGTCAATTTTGCGGCGTATTGCTGCGTAGAAACGTGACTGATATTTTGTGTTTCTTTAAGTGTACAGCATATATCATGTTGAAAATATTTTATAAGGTTGTTAAGAATATAAGCTGCGGATGAATAGTTAGGCAGTGCAGGATATCACCCAATAAGTAAATTTGTTAATTTTGCAAATAGTAGTAGTAGTTGTTGTTGTTGTAGTAGTAGTAGTAGTATTAGTAATAGTAGTAGTAGTAGTAGTAGTTCTTCTTCGAGTCTGCTGCGATTCCTGGTTATCCTGTAGAGGATTTTCTAGGCAGAAATTACTGTTCAGGAGTGGTTTGCCATTGCCTTCTCCTTTTGCAAATGGAGGTCACATAATATTGTTGGAATAATGTAGTTGTAGGAACCAGGATGGGACGAGACGAGGAATTCAAAGACAGTGGTAGCTGTAAAGCTGCTCTTGGAAGAAGGTCTTCGAAGACGGAAAAGAAGTTGGAAAAAATCATTTCGAGGATCTCGGGGAAGAGGGTTCTGAGGATTGACAGCTCGAGGATTAGTTACATCTACTGAAGGAGGGTTAGATGTCGATGAGTTTTTTATTCCACTCTGTGTGGATGTTTTTTTACGTGGCGAGCAATTTTCCTGAATATTGATATAATTCAGGAGTTACTGTGGATTCTTAAATACCTTTTGTTTTTCGTGTTTATAAATTCTAGCTGATGTTATTAAATCCAGAATGGGGCGACGTAAATTGCATGCAGAAATAATAATTTAAATAAGAAATTGGCAAAGTATTTGATGTTGAAAAATAAAGGGGTAAGTACGTGCGGTACATCAGTAAGGAAATTAATGGCTAATAGGAGAACTTGTAGAACTGAAGTAGATCCAATTTATTACAAATCAGACTCTTCAAAGAAGATTTCAGGTTTTAAGTCTGTAGTCCATTCTTTTCATTCATCATAGACTATGACCTGTGGTCTGATCAGACGCCAGGGTTAATTCACAAAGTGTGAATTTTGTAAACTATTGGTAGGAATTATTGAAAGAGGGCTCGACGCTCTGTAAGGCCTGTACCTACACAATTCTACACACGTATTCCAAGCGGCAACATATGTTCTCAGTGTTGCAGTTGAAGAAAGAGCGCGGCTTAGACGTGTACGTCACTCTGATCATCATAAGCACCATGCAAACTGAAAGTTGTCTTTGTGAACGGCGCAGAGACATGTGACGAAGGAGATGTATAGCTCCACTCGCTCTTAACCTCGGCACTACATCGAATTAAGTGGTTATGTTATCAACCTGGTCGATTTACCGCCCAGGAAACCCCCCCCCCCCCCCCCCCCCCCCCTTCACAAC
>Ga0136643_10003302_pt1 | contig 21661 bp, 5 predicted proteins | sample TergutLab28metaG_FD_96883 | JGI IMG/M metagenome (GOLD analysis project Ga0136643, IMG submission 96883) | Labiotermes labralis P1 segment gut microbial communities from Petit-Saut dam, French Guiana - Lab288 P1 (version 3) (version 3) | ecosystem: Host-associated > Arthropoda: Insects >...
AATAGCCGCAAAAAGGAGGGCGCCTTAAACACATTTAAGGCGCCCTAGGTATCCGAAGGGACACTGTTTTGTATGAGGTTTGGTTAAGTACTATCTTGCCCTAGGTGTCCAAAGGGACATTGTTTTGTATGAGGCTGGGTTAGTACTATTTAAAGATAATTTTGCTTATCAGCTTTCAGCCTATATTTTACAGCTTTTTCGTTGCCGCATTTGCTGCATTTTCTCTCACAAATAGTAAACATAGCTGAACTAGTATTGTCTGCTGTTTATCACAAAAATTTAGCACCGTACTATTTTTTAATACCATCTTTTAGATTCTTTTTCTTTACGTTTTGCCTCTTTCATCATCATCTTAAATTCTTTTGCGCTATAGTTTGAATGGTCTGGCTGTGACTGGTTAGCCACAGCTGTGTATACTGATCTGGGCTCATAAGTTTGCGGTTCAATAGCCTGCTCCTCTGTTGCTCTATAAGAAGCAGCTAGCTCTTGATGAGTATATCCAGCCTCTGTATAGCCATTTTCTGACATATCAGCATTTTTTGTCGCTGCAGCTTGATCCCAAATTTCTGTTTTAGGTGTTTTTTTAGGTTTTGGTTCAATATTAGTTTCAAGCTTAACATTTTTATTGACACTATTTTTTGCATCTATGCTAGGTACCGTCATTGTCTCTTTATTAACCTTTAACACCTTTTCCAGCACAATTTCCTCTTCAGACGGATCAGCCTCTAAAATTTTTCTAGGACGCCCCGGTTTATTGCCGGTTGGTTTTCTAGGCGCCCTTGGTTTTTTAGGTGCCAAGCGCTTTGCCTCTACAAAATTTCTAGCATATTCTAATACCCTATACACACTTTCTTTATCCGTAAAAGCTCCGTCAATAGGCACCACATACCAATGCGGTCCTTTAGGGAACTTAGCATGTCTTATCTCAGGATGCCTTTTGCCAAGTTCTTCTGCATATTCATCAGACAATTGCGTAACCATTATCACACCGTCATCCGACGCATAAAGCATTGCATAAGTTTCATCATTATACTTTAATGACGCCGGCAGCTGCGGGCTTTTATAGCGCTCAACCACATCCAAATTAGCAATTTTAAGCGCACGCATATCCTCGCCTATTTCTTTTCTAGTAATACTAAAACCTGTATAAGCTGTAGTTTTATATTGCTCTAATGCTTGCCTATACTCTTTTTCGGCATCAGCAAGTTTTTGCTCTAGCTCTTTTTCTTTTTCACCGGCTTCTCTTTCTATTTGTGCCTGCTCTAATAACGCCTGCTCTAATCTAGCTGCTAAATCATCCTCACTTTCAGCTTCTTTGCTATAAAAAAGTGACACAGTATAGTCATAGCTTTCTTCAAGCAGTCTATAAACCTCTTTTTTATTTGCAAAAGATCTGCCCACTATCACCGCATACCAATCATCTCCCGTTGGATACGGCGCAATTGAAATTGGATGATAGCTTAGATTCCTTTTTGCTGACTCCGGCGATAAGCGCAAAATAAAGCTTAGTACAATATCGTTTTTATCATACATCAATGCAAAAGTCCTATCCCCGCACATCAAATAATCCGGAAGCGTATCCTCAGATTTTTCTTTTATCTGTGGTTCAATAGAAAACCTTGTAGTATACTCTTGCATATCATCAATGTGGTCAAACACATCATGACGAGAAAGCGTAAACAAGCCTGCTGCAATAGGTACAGGTTGAATAGGAGCAGCCGCAATAGGCGCAGATACAGCAGGCATAACTGCAGGCACAGGCTGAACCGGCGCAATAGGCACATTTATAGGAACACCGTTTTGTGCCGCCATAGAATACTGCTCGCCCATCCCGCTCATATTGACTATTATATTGATAGGTATATCTATTGCATCCATCCTGCCGCCGGCAGTATTTGTGTCTGGTCGGGCATACCTAACATTTAGATTAGGCGGATTCTTATTAGACGCCGCACCATTTTGATGAACATTAACAACAGCGCTATCTGTACCGCCGGCAAACATCTGGTTAGTATCTGCTTTAACAACTGATTCTTTGACAGGGTTTCCGTCCTCATCTTCAGTGATAATACGGATTAAAAGCTCTTTATTAGAATCTGCATTTTGCACTGCAGAAGTATCCGCCAAAACAACAGTTTTTTCTGGCTTTTTAGGCTTGTTCTTTATCGTTTTGACTTGATCATAATCATCATAGTCCTCTTCATCATCATAATATGCCCCGTCAGGTGCTAACTCTCTATCTCTTTTAGTAAACAGCAATGCAAGTAATCGTGCAATAAGCAGCCCAACTGCAAGTCCGGCCAAACCTATTAACGAAAGTATTAAATATCTTAGAAACATTTTTTTTCCTCCTCTCCTAATTCTTATTAGGAAAAGCATAATAATATATACCCTATGATTAGACTTGTTCAACAAATAAAATGAGTGGATTGCGAGTGGATTTTTTTTAGGGCAAAAATGAGTGTTTTTTGCAGTCAATACTAGCAGTATTGACAAGAAAATAACGAGTTTTTGCACAAAAAAGACACCGCAAGACATTCCTTGTTTTATTTGTTGAACAAGTCTATTGTATGATTTGTTAATTTAAACAATTAAATTAGCAAATCATACAATCATAAGCTATAAATAATAAGCCTAGTCTCTTCTTTTTTTGCGTAGCGACAAGAAGATAATCATCGCCAATACACCAACACCGGCACCGCCTACAGCCCACCAAATCCAACCATCAAGGTCTAAACCAGGATCAGGAGGACCATCATCGATAACACGCTGCCATTCAGCAACCAAAATCATGTCGCCGGTCACCGGAGTATTAAAGTCCCATCTAGTTCTAGTTTCTGTGCCATTTTCTGCACCATAAATATACCATGCAACAAAGATATGTCCTTGTCTAATTGGATTATCCGGCGCTGTCAATAGCGATCCAAATGCAATTGTTTGACTATAAACACCCGTACCGCCATTAGAATCAAATGTCACTGTCACAAATGCAGGTACAAATACAGCCACAAACACATGATCAGCTGTTGCAGTCATTCCTTGGCTGAATCCAGCCCATTCTAAGAAAATTCTATCAGCAATATTTGGTGCCGGCAATACAGGAATCAATGCGCCTCTTATTAAAGTGATTTGTAATAATGTCACACCGCCGTATCCAATCCAAGTAATTGTAAATCTTGGTACCGGATTAGACGGGTCATCACGTTCAAACTGAGCCACAAACACATAGTTGCTTTGAGCCGTCATACCAGGCGTAAATCCTTGCCACAAAATAAATACATACCCAGGAACAATAGGAGCAGCAGGAGGAATAATAACAACGCCTTGACTTAAATGCTGACTTAAAATCACATTGCCGTCCGCATCTTGCCATTGAATGTTGAATAATACTTGAGTATCCACTACAAACACAGCTGTAAATTCATGGCTGCCCACTACTCTCATTCCATGTACAAACCCATCCCAATGACTAAAGGTATATCCATCACGCCTAGGCGCCGCTTGTGCTATAATCTCACTGCCTTGAATCAATTGCTGTCTTCTTAATACTGTCACACCGTCTGCGTCAAACCATGTGATTACATATCTTCCCGGAGGAGGATATGATGAAACATAAATCGCATAAAACTCATGGTTGCCTGTGACTATCATTCCGCTTACAAAATCTTGCCATGCAACAAACACATAGTTTGCTCTTAATGGTAAATTTGCAGGTGCAATAATAACCTGACCAGCCCTTAAAGTCTGCTGTCTATACGCTTCATTTCCGTCCGCATCTATATAGTTCCAAGTGATAGTAAAATATTCATAATTAGTTAGCGCACTTTCAAAGATTGCCACAAATATATGATTAGCAATAACAGCCATACCCGGCACAAATCCATCCCATCTTACAAATATCCTGTTTGCAAACGGTGACACCGGGTCACTAGGCGCAACAATTATTGTACCTGACATAGCGTCAGTAGATTGAATTATGCTTCCATCTTCATTTACCCAAACAATATTAAACCTTTCCAACCTTTCAAATACAGCATTCAAAGTCACATTGAAGTTAGGCATATAGAAATAAAAACCATATGCATCAACTAAAATAACAACATCTCTAGTATCAAAACGCATAAATCTGTATCCCTCTAAAGCCGCATCAGCAGTCAATCTAATAATGCTTCCTTCAATTGGATATCCGTCTTCATTGCCGTTTATTACTAAGTATGACCCGCCGTCAATAGTGATAGTGAAAGTAGGTGCAGGAGCCAAAATAAATGCAGGTCTAAAGTCAATTCTTACGTCACCAGCCGGCATAACAAAGATAAATGTATTTGCTTGACCAGGAACTACAATCAAGTTTTGGAAAGTTATGCCTTCAAAGATTGCATAATTTTCAATGTCGCCCACTGTCTGCCCAAAAGGCGGTATCAAAGTAATAACTACCATGTCATTAGGGGCATATCTTCCAACACCCGTTGCACCAAAGATATTAAGCCAATAAGTAGTTATGCCCGCTTCTTCAACATCTACAGCTATACTAACATTTCCTGCAGGCATAATAATATAGAAGAAATCACCAATCTCGTCAAAACGTACAGGAGCTAAAGCATTGAAAGAAATAAATCTTCTGAATCTATACCCGGCTATAGGTGCATTATAATTTAAAATAACTCTTTGCCCGACAACCGCTGTTGTTATGGTATTTCCGTCTTCATCAGCTGCCCAGCCGCCGTTTATTGTTATATTAAGATTAATAGCTGCATAACTAACAGTAATTTCAACATTGCTTGCAGGCATAATAAACCAGTGTACATTTTGAGCTGCGTCAAAATGTATATCTGCCCTATTTATTCCAGCCAAATTAATAAAATCAATAAACTCAAATCCGTCCGGAATAATTAAAGAAATTTCAACCCTAGTGCCAAATGTATACTCACCTGTCCCTGTCGCATTAGTAATAGTCACGTTAAATACAAGCGGAGTCCACTGTGCAATTAAAGTATGATTGATTGTGTGGCTAACAATAGTTTCACTGTTAACCGGTGCACCTGAAACAGTTTGCCAGCCGCTAAATGTGAAACCCTGTCTAGAAGGTACAGGAAGAGCACCATAAACTTGACCAAATATCACTTGCTTATCAGGTGCAAAAGCATATGCATTATCCGCTCCGTTAAACACAAATGTTACAGTAACTTCAACCGGCACATTAGGGTCCGGTTCAGTCCAGTTAACCGTAATAAATACATCTTCATTAGGCATAACAAATGTCCAATACCCAGCACTTAATCCCGGTGTTAAAGCATTTATTCCCACTAATGTAAAGTCATCAAATATTAAGCCCATCGGCGGATTATTAACCCTAATGGTCACAACCTGCCCAGGGATAAAGTTTGCGCTTAAAGTATTTCCAGGGATTAATACTGCACCGCTTGTGATTGTTGCACTATTTGTATTAGTATCAATTGGTACAATAATAGGCGTAATAACAACATCAGCAGCAGGCATAACAAATGTCCATATGTTGACATTGCCGGTTGCTGTCAATACTAACCCGGCAGGAGTAGTTGTAAATCCTGCAATCATATATCCATATGCCGGTGTATTAAATGTGACAACAACCAATGTATTTAATATAGCACTAGCAACAGCTGTACCATTATTAATTGTAATATCAAATTGTATTAATGCAATTGACTGTACTTCAATAGTAACATTCACATCTTCATTAGGCATTATAAATCTTCTCTCATCGCCCGTACCTGTCAATGTTATATTAGGCGTAATAACAATATCTATAAGCACATATCCGGTTGGTATATTCAAAGTAAGAATTATCTCATCCCCTGCAAATGCAGTTGAAACATCCGTAAAACCATTACCAACAACAGTGATACTATGCAATTGCAGCTCTTCCCATCTAGCATGCAGCATATGAGGAGCATTGTTTGATACAATCGTAGTTGATTCAATTTGTACTCCGCCTGCTTGCTCTGTAAACCAGCCGACAAATGCATAACCCGCTCTAGTAGGATTAGGCAGTGCACCGTATGCAGCATCAAAGTATACAAACGTATTAGCTAAACCAGCACCGCCAGTTGCTCCGTGATAATTGAATGTCACTAAGTGCCTGCTTGCTTGCCAAACTGCATATAAATTGATGACAGCTCCTTCTGTGCTAGCCCAGTTAAATACTGCTGCATTATCTGAATATGCTGCAGTCGTTGCATTAGGATTAGTAGACCAACCCGCAAATATCCAGCCATATACATTAAATGCATTTGTTCTTAAAGTACCGCTAGTTCCAAAATTAAAATAACTGTCATCCATATCACCCCAATATAAAGAATTAGCATGAGGAATATTGATGTTGTATACTACGCTAAATTCAATCGCTTCCCATCTAGCATATAAAGTCAAAAGAACAGGATTGCCCATATCATGAGGCATATAATTAAATGCAAATGCATTTATTGCACCAACCTCAAACCAGCCTAAGAAATTATGCCCAAGCCTGTTAGGCACTCTAGCTGCAACATCTAAAGGATTAATAGCACTATTAGGCGCCCCTTCAAGTCTTTCTATATTACTTCCGCCGTTTGAATCAAACACTATTACTGATTGATTAGACCATGCCGCATGCAAAGTAGTATTAACAACAAAAGCAACAATAGTAGTACTAAAAATTTGACTGCCCATTCCATTAGGTGCAGTAAACCAGCCCACAAATAAGTGTCCTGCTCTAACAGCATTAGGCAATGTGCCAAATGTGCCGCCAAATGTTACTGTTGAACTATTAAATTCTAATGAGTCAGCTAAAGAAGCATTAAAAATAATTTGCAGCTGTCTTGCTTCAAACTGAGCAATAAATGTATGATTAGACGTCACCAGCATACTTATAGTCAATCCTTGCCATCCAATAAAATCATGTCCTGCCACATTAGGTATAGTTGGTACTAAACTGTTTATATAAGTACCCGCCAGCACGTTTTCTAATCTTAACACAACAGCACCGCCATGTAAAACCGGCATTACAAACTCTATGGTAAACCTTTGAGTTGTTGCCGTGTCACCAAACACAGCTATAAAATCTGTATTGCCCTCTACTCTTGACCCGCCATTGATTAAGCTTAGTGCTCCCATTTTATCCCATCTAATAAACTCTTTATTTGCTCTTATCAAACCAGCAGGCAAAATCTGAGCAATTAATGTACCTTCTGCAATATCCGTCATCTCTAAAACCAGCGTTGTACCATCTTCATCAAAAAACCTTAAAGTGAAAGTTTGTGGATTGTTAGGGTCAATTACTGCAGTCCAAACCGCTTCAAAATCATGGTGCCCTGTGACTACCATCCCTCCTGTCAATCCTAACCATCCTGAGAAAATATATCCAACTCTAGTAGGTACAACCGGCAAATGATTAACAATTAATGCCCCAGCCGCCAAATTGTGCTGCAATACTACCGCATTATTGTTTAAAAATCTAATAGTATATACATTAGCATCAATAGGTCTAAATACAGCAAAGAAATTATGCTCACCTGCTACAGTCATATTAGGCGTAAGACCTCTCCAATAGCTAAATACATATCCTGTCGGCGCAGTTGGTGCACCCACAGCAAGCGCTGCTGGCCAAATCGCATCACCAAAAGCTAAACTAGCAGTAGATACAACAGTAGTCCCAACAACAAAATTTATAGTATACTGTCTAGCTACTCCTATAAATCTTGCTTCTAAACTTAAATATCCGCTGATCCTGTCCGTCGCAAAATTCCACTGAAGATTAGTGCCTTGAATAAACCAGCCAACAAAATTAAATGTTTCTTGTATAGTTGCATCCTTAGTTAAAATCGGGATATTTGTTATTAGACGATTTTCTCTAATAGCATCAACTCTGTATGTGTTTCCGTCATGATTAACCCAAGTTACACTATACCAATCAGCATCTTCCATAAAATATGCTCTTAAAGTATGATTAGCTGATACTGTCTGATTAGATAACACTGCCCAAGAAGCTCCGCCCAAATGAAGCTCCCATCCTTCAAAAATCCAAACATAACTAGCGTCCGCTCTTGATGGATTTGCAGGCAATAACCAAGAAATATATGTGCCGAATACAGCAGATATGCTTGCAATAGGTGTACTGTCATAGTTAACAAACGTAACAGTAAAATTTTGTACCTGTGCGTTTGCTACATAGATTGCTCTAAATGTTTGTAACCCGGCAGAAGCTATAGTATTAGATTGCAGTCCTTGCCATCTAACAAATGTATAACCTGCTCTAGTTGGAGCTGTAGGTACATTAAGTGAAGTAATCAACGTGCCAACAAGCACATTATCAAATCTAGCAAGCTCTATCTCATTAACTCCGTCAAGCATATAAAATACTACATCTGCATTATTAACTGAAACAGCGTCCTCAATATATACTGCTATAAATGTTAAGTCAGAAGTCACTTGCATATTTGGCACATAATTTAACCAGCCAACAAAAGTAAAACCAATTCTATTTGGTGCACTAGGCTTAATGCTTGATACCATCGTCCCTTCTAAAATAAGCTGATTAAACACTTGCACAGTACCATTATAGTTTAAGAAAATTACTCTATGCTCAGCCGCTGTTATACCACTATACACATACATCGCAACAAATGTCATGTTGCCAGTCACTCTTGTCCATTCATTCAATCCTTGCCATCCAATAAATGTATAATCCGCTCTAACCGGTGGATTAGGGATAGAAGTATGACCATAAATAAGTGCGTCATGGCTCAATGTAATTATTTCAAAAGCCAACGCTCCCGCTGCAGTCAAATATTCAAACCTAATATCAAATTCTCTAACTGATGATATAAATACAGCAGTGAAAACCATGTCCCCTTCTATAAGCCTATCATCTGCCCAATCTACATTGTTTTGGTCCACCCATCTATCAAATGTAAAATTATATCTATTGTTTGACCAATTTGCAGGATTAGCCGGTCTTGATACAACCAGCAGTCTGCTTGTGCCTAAATCAATATAAACTGTTTGTGTGAAAACTTGGCTGCCGTCTACATAAAAACTTATAACAGCCTCGTCTTGCGTAGGCATAATAGAAGAGAAATTAGCTTGGAATGTTAAATTTTGATTAACCGTATTAGGCCAAGATGGCATTAAACCATGACCTAAAAGATTCCAGCCGGTGAAAAATACTAATGCATCATTATACACAAGATGCGCCCTAGCAGCATTAAAGTTTAAAGATGATATCAATGTGCCGTATTCAACACCGTCAACAAAATAAATTACGCCGCCGTTAGTAAACTCTACTCTAAATGTTTGTACTTGTGAGCTAATATTGATTACTACATTATCACTTGGCATATCAAAACTAAGTTGATTGCCCGCTAATGAATAAGTCAATCCCATAGGCGATACTATGTCCGCTAAATACTCATGACCAGCTTGCAATGTGCCTAAAGTCACAATTATTTGTGTACCGGCTCTTTGCGCACCCGTCACATTTAATGTGCCGCCTATATCTCCGCCTATCGTAATATTAAATACTCTAACAAAATTAGCCTCAATAGTCACTGCTGTCACAGGCATAATAAATTCAAACTGATTTGTAGCACCGATTTGATTAATAGTTATACCATCAGCAATAAATCCATCAAACTCATACAAAGCACTTGCGTTAACAGTCAATGTAATAGTCGTCCCGGCAATTGCATTAGTATGGCTTGATAGCACGCTTCCGCCAGTACCAGGCATTACATTAATAGTAATCGTGCTTGCAACAGCTATAAATTCAGCATTGATTGTCACATTCCCGGCAGGCATAACAAAACTAAACTCATTTGCATTTGCAGTCACAACAACACTAACAGCCGTTGCTCCCGTCATTACGGTTACGCTTGTACGCTCAAATCCAGCATTGGCCGCAGCAACAAATGTCACAGTTGTTCCTATGCTCGCACTAGTCGCACTTAACGCAGTGATTGACCCGCCTGCACCCGCCAAAGCAGTAATATCAAATGGAATAGCATTGAAATTAGCCGTTATAACAACAGGCGCATCCGGCATCGTAAAACTAAATCCGGTTGTAGTGTTTCCGGTAAAAGCAACAGGGGTTAATCCAGCATATACTGTCACATTATTAAAATTAAACCCTGCATTAGTATTTACATTAAATGTAATAGTTTCACTCAAAATCGCACTTAATGCGCTTAAATTAACTACTGAACCTCCTGCTATAGGATTAGCATTTGTAGTGATAGCATGTTGATTAGGCGCAATAAATGTCACAGTGACTGCCACATCAGATGTCGGCATTGTAAAAGTCCTAGTAGACCCCGATCCGCCTGCTCCAGTGAAAGCAACAACAGGGGTTGATGTGATAGATAGCGTATGATTAACAGGTATCGTGCCCACAGTTAAGATAACAGGCTGCCCTGCCCTTTGTGTCGCACGATTTAATGTGCCATTAGGCGCATTAACCGTAATATTAAATACTCTAACAAAATTAACCGTGATAGTCACATTATTAGCAGGCATTACAAATCTAAATGTACCAACAGTAGGCTGCGTAATTGTCACACCGCCGGTTATGCTTAAAGCAGACAATCCGTCAAACTCATATAAAGCATTAGCTGCAACACTAAAGTATACTGCCGTACCAATACTAGCAGTTGTTATGCTGCCCGCAATATTAATGCTTCCGCCGCTAATAGGCGCTAACACTGTATTAATAGCGTATTGTATCAATCCAAAGTTTGCAGTTATCACTACATCATTAGCAGGCATATCAAATGAATATTGATTTGCTCCCACATTAGTAAACAAAATACCAGCTGCAGTAAATCCATTAAATTGAGACCCTAGCTCTGCATGCGCAGTCAACACAATTGTTGTGCCCATAGTTGCACTAGTCACATTAGGTGCTACAGCCACTGTACCGTTTCCAACAGTATTAACAGTAATATCAAATTGATCAGCCACAAAATTAGCCGTGATAGAAACATTGCTTGCAGGCATTACAAAGCTAAATTGATTTAAATTAGCTGTCGGCGTTATCACAACATCAGGACTGCTAACAAAACCAGTTGCAGGATTAAATGCATACCCGGCGTTTATAGTCAAATTCAAAAGTACTATTTGTCCAGCCGTTGCATTAGCTAAATTTGCACTAATTGTACCGCCGCTAGCCGGCGCAGCATTTGTACTAACATCAAAAATAATAGCCTCATAAACAGGAGTAATCGTTATATGCTGATTAGGCATAATAAATGTTCGGGTATAACCTGTTCCACTTAATGTCACATTGCCTGTATATCCTGTCAAATTAAAACCAGGTCTTGTATTAAAGGTTACAGTAACTAGCGTACCTGGCACAGCTATAGCCGGTGCAGCAGAACCATGCTCAGTTATATTAACAATAAAGAATACATCAAAATTTATTCCAATAACAACATCCTGCGTTGGCATGTCAAATGTAACTGTCCTTGTGTTGCCTGTCCCTGTGATTGTATGCGCAATAAAAGGTGTTATACTTATAGATGCAAACATTTGATTTATTGGAGGTGTAAACCCTAATATAATAGATACTGATTCACCTTGTCTTGCCTGACTGATGTTTGTTGTTCCGCCGATTATGCTAATATTATGATAAATATATTCAAACACCGCTGTGATTGATATATCTGATGCAGGCATAACAAATGTACGATTATTTCCGCTGCCGGAAAATACCACTGAAGGTGTTGAAATAAACCCAACAAGTCTTTGATTTAATGGCGGAAAAGTATTAACAGTAATAGTAGTACCCACCAAAGCCTGCGTTAGGTTTCCTTCTATTGACATATTAGACCCGATAGTAATTTCAAAAGGACTAGCCAGCGGGTCAGTAAATCTAGCATAAAAACTTAAATTTCTATAAACTAGCATATCCGGAGATGCCGGCATTCTATCGCCGTTTAAAAGCATTAATTCCCAAGTAACAGTATGCCCTGCTAAATATGGCATTGTCGTAGGAAACACAACAACAGAACCGTCTAAAACATTATATTGTCTTTCAAATAATACTCCGTCTTCTACATAAAACGATACGCTAAACCTGTCAATTCCTTCAAAGTCAGACTCATAAATAGGCCTAAATATATAATTCCCATACACTCTTCTGCCTTGTGCAATTTGCACAAAAGATGACCCGTTTTGGATTTCCCATCTTATAAAAGTATAACCAGTATAAAAAGGTGCGCTTGGCAATATCTCAGAAATAAGCGTGCCCTCTAATACAGTCTGCGTAAAACTAACAGCGCCGATTCTGCTTTGAATTGTTACTTCAAAATAAACATTAGGCGTTTGACTAGGTCTAAAATCCGCCGTAAATACATGATTAGCGTTTACTACCATTCCGGCAGAATACCCTTCCCAGCCCATAAACTCATGCCCGGGTCTAACAGGCGGCGTCACAGGAAATAAACTAGAAACAAGCGTGCCTCTTAGTACATTATTAATAACTAAATTAGGCTGCCCAAATCTTTCAAATGTCACCGTGAATGTATCCACAGGCGGCTCACTTAACGCAAATACAGCAACAAATGTGTGGTCTGATGTCACCACAAATGGATTGCCGAAAAATCCGTCCCATCTTATAAATGTAAAACCAGCTCTTATTGGTGCACTCGGTGCATAGCTCATAGCCAATTCATGACCAAACCTATAGCTTGCCGCTGCCCTAACTTCATCACCGTTATGGTCAATAAACCTAACAGCAAAATACCTAGGACTAGACACAAACCTTGCCGTTAAATCAATGTTCCCGTTAATAACACTATTAAAGTTAAATGTACCGCCGTTAAGCGTCCACCCGTCAAACTGATATGTATTTAGATTAGACGCAAGCCTGATTGGGTCAACAGGTATATTCCCCGCACTTATCAACATGCCGTCTAACACACTTATAACAGCTATTACCCTATCACCATCCAAAAACCTAACTGTCCACTCGTCCAAATCCGCCAAATCATCCTCGTGTATATAAACTGCCCTTAGCTGCAAATTTCTATTCACAACCATACCCCTTGGCACAGGCAGCCAATTTCCCCCCTCCAAAAATTCCCAGCCTAAAAATACATACTCAAGCCTAGCATTAGGGTCAAACAACCCACCCTCTAAAGCCCATGATACATAACTTCCGCTAGGTACGCTCGTTGCAAAATTCGACCACCCGTCAAAGCGGTAAAACTCAAAATTAACGCTAAACATCTCAACCGGCTCTGCCGCAAACACAGCATAAAATACATGATGCCCGCTTATAACATCACCAAACTCCAATCCGCTCCATCTAACAAATCTATACCCCGCTCTCAATGGCCCGTGCACTGGTCCGTCAAAAGCTATGTCACTCTGACCAAAAATAGGCGGCTGCGGTACTTGTGCTAAAAATGCTCCCGGCTGTATCATCCCGCCTTGCGCTACCACTACCTCAAACACCCCGCCATAATTCTCATTGAAAAATCTAAAAGTTATACTTACTTCTCCCAATCCGCCGCTGACAGACGCAGCACTTACCGCTGTCACTCCCATCTCATATGCAGGGCTTGGGGGATTTTCATCCCCCATTGCCTCGCAATCCTCGCCCACATCATAACCGTCAGATGCTATGCTAGCTTCACTAGCAATCGCTCTGCCTCTCATCATATCTTCTTCTATTACATAATCCCATCCTTCCAACGCAAACATTCCCATCATACTTATTTCACTAAAATCCACAAACTCTAACTCACTCTCGCACACCACGTCCGCCGCTGCTAATGCCATAAATCCGCCGGCCATAAAATTAGCCGTCAATGTAACATTACCCGCAACTAACCTGCTAAACGGTCCGCCCCAGCCTAAAAATCCTTCAGGTACATACTGGCCTCTGTTTCCAAACCCAGGCAAGCCTGCCATCAAAAAACTCATAGTCTGTCCCGCATACGCTTGCCTGACATGCGGCACTCCGCCGATCATAAACGTAATTGTATGCAATGTCGGATTAGCCGCAAACACCGGCACAAAATTCTGACGCCCGATTATCTCTGTGTGCGCTTCTAGTCCTTCCCATCTGATAAACGTTTGTCCTGCTCTAGTCGGGTTTCCACCAGGCGCCGTCGGCAAATGCCTTGCCGCATCCATCGTCATAAACTCAGATACAAACCTTCTGTTCTCCGGCGTAGACGCAAACGGCATTGCTATCGTTATTGGCGACCCCACTCCCGTATCACTAAACGTAATCTCGCTTTGCAGCGCCCAGTCCGCATACAATACCGTATCCTCTAACCCGCTCACCCATGTGTTGCCCGTCACCACCACCGGCTGTGAATTTATTAACTCTTCTCTTGCCGCTTGACCCGCTGCATTTATATACAGCGTTCCAGTTCCGCCTCTGCCCGTCCTAAACCCTCTAAAACTGTACACTCTTGTCCCCATTGCTCCTTGTGCCACTCTTATCGGCGTAGCTATCGCCGCATCATTTGTCTGGTGGTCAAATCTAGTCCTTATCCTGTCCACTCTTGCCGCTCCGTCTCTAAACCTCCCGCCTTGCAAGTCCAGATCTATATTTATCTCTCTTGCCTCAAATAATGGATATAGGTTTATCACCGCTCCATCGTATTGTCCTAGCCCTCTTACACTTTCTCCCACTCTATGGGCTATATGAGCACTTTGCGCAGATCCGTTAAACGGGGCTCCGCCCCATCCTATAAACCTCCATCCGAATAACTCAGTTTCTAGAGTGGGTATAATAAAATTTTGATTCGCTAATAACTCAACATGAAATTCCTCAGCTTCTGCTACGAATTCGTCGTGAAACGACGCAAATGCAGGCGCCGCCATGTTGAATTGAATTGTGTAGCCAGCTCCCGTCGGCGGCGTAGGATCAGGGCGCTCTGGTATTGTCCAGTCCCCGCCTTGATGTAAAAACGGTAACCCGCTTACCATTGACCAGCCTGAATATGTGTGAGAAGTAGAAGCATTGTTTAACGCAAGCACATCAGCATTTAATGCAGGCAAGATATTGCCATGAGTCAAACCACCCACAGTCATAGCCTCATCAGCATTATTAGCTTCATTTCTTAATAAACCGCCGCTTAAAAACACTCTGTTTTGACCAAGTGCAGGACTAACAGTTGTACCTGTACCTAAGAAAGGTACATGCGCAGGATTAATAGTGTTTGACCTTAAAAGATAGTTTTGACTAAGAGTAAGTGTAAGCGTGCTTGATTGAATAGCATTACCGATTATTCCGCCGTTATTCACATTGGTTCCTGCTACATTACCACTAACTACATTGTTTCTAATAGTGTTATTAGACGCTGTGTTACCTGTCCAAATCATACCAACAATACCGCCCACACCTCTTCTATTGCTGCCTTGTGCCGCAGGTGAAGACGCAAACAAGTTGCCGTTGCTTAAATTATTTGTTATGTGTCCTTGTAAGTGAGTACCCGTAGTAGTACTAACAGTATACATTGAACCCAACAAGCCGCCTACATGAGGACCTTGTGCAGTGATGTTAGATTCACCTCTGACTTCACCATTATTTATACTGTTTCTGATATTTACAGTTACTGTTGTTTGTGCTGCACCTCTTATTTGCTCACCAACTAATCCGCCTACCCTAAGGTCAGCAGTTCCGTTAATTGCTACTCTAGACTCATTTCTGCTGTTTAATACATTAAGTGTTACTGCTCTGTCCACACTTTCTATTCTGCCTACTAAACCGCCTGCACCTTGAGTGCCGCCTAACGTACCTGAATTGATTGCCCCAGCATTATGGCTGTTTATAATATTTGTCATAGTATTCAAAATATTACCAATCAAACCGCCTAATCTTATTACAGAGTTAGTATTTGCTGATATAGCACCTAGATTATGAACATTGATCAAATTTATAGTAGCTGTGTTTCTGCTAAACCCAAGTATACCACCCACATTTAAAGTTGTTGATGTACTTGATATTCCGATGTTTCCAGCATTATAGCTGTTGATAAAATTTGTATGACTGTCAGCAACATTGCCTATATCACCAATCAAGCCGCCAACATGTATAGTAGAAGAAGTCACGCTGACATGAATATCACCATAGTTTGAAACATTTATTAAATTAGCCGGATCAGCTGCATTTCTTGTATGTGTGTTGTTTCCGATTAATCCGCCAACCATAATATCAGATGTACCCATAGGTACAGCAATAGGTCCTTCATTTATGCTATTGACTATACTTAACCTAGACCTAACAGAAGAACCGCCGCCACCTACAGTGTCACCGATAAAGCCGCCTATTCTAAGAGTTGATGTGCCTGACACACTAACCGCACCTTCATTTCTGCTGCTTGATATATTAAGCAAACTAAAATCTTGCACTGCAGTATTAGTATCTGTATGCTGACCGATGAAACCGCCAGCAAACAATGAAGATGTGCCAGCTAGATTTACGTCACCGCCATTAACAGAGTTAGTTATATCAATATATGCACCTCTTCTAGAAGAACCAGGCATATTAAACCAACCAATAAAACCGCCCAGCCTTCTGGTAGCTGCATTATCAAGCATTGATAAGTTGCCATTATTAACACTTGAATCAATGTTTAAACCAATATCTACAGCAGCGTCAACAGTGCTAAGCTGTCCGATAAATCCACCCATGTTGCTAGATGCGCCGCCTAGCGCATTTTGAGTGATGTTTCCGTTGTTTTGAGAATCAATGATATTTATCACTGTACAAGGATTATGAATAGGGCGTGATAATCCAGACCCAGCTCTATTTATATGTCCAACAAGTCCACCAGTTGTACGAGTTGAACCATTGCTTCCTGCAATGATGTTTCCGTTATTTCTGGTATTGATAAAATTAAGTTCCATTGAAGGACCAAGAGCATCAACAGGATTTGCAGCAACACTTAGGTTGACTCTGCCTACAATTCCGCCGATTTCACGACTATCAACTGTTGCTGTACTCACTATATTTGCATAGTTGCGCACATTTTCAAATGTCATACCCATCATGCCTCTCATTTGAGTTGCATTTGGGCTTTGGTTTCTGTGAGTTGTCACTCTGCCTGCGATACCGCCCATAGCAGTAAATGAACCTGACGCATGGATAAATGAATGCGACAAAGTTAAGTTTGTGATTGAAAGCTTTTCATCAGTAATCAATGCTGATGTTGAAACATGACCAAAAAGCCCCACGTCAATAGATGCGGCAGTAGATATGTATAGTCCTCTTACAGAGAAACCTCTTCCGTCAAAGTTTCCTCTAAAAGGTGTGACAGTACCGATTGGTATCCACACATTTGCTGGAGCTACTCCGCCGCCGGTTGTGCCTGCAGTAGGTGACCAATCTTGATAATTTGAAATATTATTTAAATAGATATGATTGGTCAGTGCAAAGTGCAGGTTGCGTGTGTTTCTGATGTTGTTGTTTGTAATCATCGCCAAAAAAGCCAGCTGTGATCCATTGCTGATTAAGTATGGATGCTGTGCCGTGCCGTTTCCGCCTGCAAAAGGCGCTATGCTTCCGTCCCAAATTTGTATTTGAGTTGGAGTCGGGTTTTGATTAGGCAAGCGTGGATCTGGATTGTCGCCGCCGCCTGATTCTTGCGCAAAGACATGCGGCAAGATGGTTGCAAAGGATATTGCAAACATAAGCGCAACTGCGGCAAACACAAGCATTATCCCTCTTTTTTTGATTTTTGTTTTGCTTCTGCCCGTGTCATTTTGAGCAGAGTCTGGTGGGGTATAAGAACCCCCGCCTCTTTGTTTTTTTTCCATTGTTTCTTTTCTCCCATGGAATTTTTTTTGTATTTATGTATCGGCGATTGCCAATAATAAAACCTTGATAGGTGGTTGCAAAATAATGTGGAATTTTTTTATAATGATGAGATGCGTTGTAATTGTTTATTAAACGCAGAAACTACTCCGCTTATTAAACTTAAATTTTGTCATCCTGCATTATAATGAAGAGATTCTTGACTAATGACATAAATTTAGGTTTTTTTGAATAGCGCAGAGGTTGCAACTTATTTAACCAATTTCAAATTAATGTCATCCTGTTAATAATCTCTTCTTTATAAAAACTTCCTTGCTCTGCAATTCAATTTTGTCATCCTGTAAGGATCTCTTCTTCTTAAAAACATCTAATGTTGGGACGCTTTAGGCGGCGGAATTTTTTGGAGAAGCAACCAACCGCCCAAAGTTTATGTATGTCCCAAGCCGGAAACGAACACCAAATGCTTTAATGTTTTCACACCACTGCCATACTTCCCAAAAGTGACTAGTTTTTGAGGAATTTTTTGTATTTAATTACTAGTTAAATACAAAAATTTAGATATAACAGAGCTAGTGTGATGCATTTAGTGAGGTTAGTGTAGCATATATGGTAATTGTGTGTCAAACAATTTCACATTATTTTCACAATTATTTTATTTTTTTTTATTTTGTATATAATTTTAACACATAAACGAAGTAAACAAGCACTTACAATTAGTATGTAGAAATTTTGCAAGATGCAAAAAAAGTTTTTTTTGTATTTAACTAGTAATTAAATACAAAGTTTTTTAATGATTTTTAATACAATCGCTTTGATAGGCGATTTTTTTGTGAATACGATTTTTGTACCCATTTTTTTGTTGTAATTGGGTAATCCGCTGCAATATTTTGCATTATAATGAGTTTAACTCTGCTGTTATGGGCAACAATTATAAATATATTTTTTATGTGGCACATGTAAAATATTTTTCACACAGCTATATTAAAATTTGACCTTGTGAGCTTGGTTAAATATAATTATTATTAAGGAGTTATTTTACTTATGATGTTTAAAAAACTATTAGATGAATGGCTGATTGCCACAAAAAGCAATGTTAAACCTAGGACTTTTGTTACTTACGAAAGTATAGTTAGGCGACATATTTCAAAGCATTTAGGTGCATTTGAAATTAAAGATATTGATAAATATAAGCTGCGGGATTTTTTTGAATTTGCAGCCACTAAAGGAAATGAAAAAAATAAACTAGGATTATCTCCTTCTTCATTGCGATTAATTGAGAGAATTTTAAATTTAGTGGTGGAGTATGCTGAAGGTTTGATAGATGTGAATTTGATGATTAAGGTAAAGCGGTTAATTGGAAAACATTATAAAGCAGACTTGCATAATAATATAGATATTGCAACCGCTTTTGATAAAGATGCTCAAAGAAAAATTGTTGAATATTGCTATACTCGGGGGCGAAAGCAAGATGTGGGAATATTAATTGCATTATACACAGGATTGAGATTAGGCGAAGTGCTTGCATTGCAGTGGAATGATGTGAATTTTGAAAAAGGATTAATCAAGATTCAGTCAAGCGCTTATTATTGCAAGATAGAAAGTGACGCTGACAGCAGTTATGATTTTATATACTGCACTCCAAAATCTAAATCCAGCTACAGAACAGTTGTCCTGCCTGATGGACTGTTAGAATTATTAAGAGAACATAAAAAAGACAGTCTGTCTAAGTTTATTGTAGCAAGACTGGACGGAAAACGAATTCCTACACATTCATATCAATATGCATTTAAAGCTATCTTAAAAAAGTGTGAAATAAATTATGGAAGTTTCCACACATTAAGGCATACTTTTGCAACTAAAGCAATAGAACTAGGGGCGGATATTAAAACAGTAAGTGAAGTTTTAGGGCACAAAAGCGCAGGATTTACACTTAATCGATATATTCATAGTATGCTGGAAAGTAAAAAAATGCTGGCAGGACGAATTGATAAGGTATATTGGGATGAAGATGGGATAGTATAGAGCAGCAGTAAAAAAATATTGAAACAAAAATATATTAAATAGATAAATGACAGCTAAAAAAATTTTGCTTTTAAGTTTTTATACTCAAAGACATCCATTCTTTTGTATTATTATCTCTTATCACTTTAGCCCGTTCACCAATTAAAAAATTACAAATTCCATACAAATCAATCCAAATTTCACCGCTCCCTTTTTCTTGCGATTTATCAAAAATTATTTGCAGCCCTAGATGTAAATGAGGGCTGCCTGTTTTTAAATTAGTATTCTCTTTATCAGAATATCCTGTGTGACCCAAATACCCTATCACTTGCCCCGCCAGCACTTTGTCCCCTAAACTCAAATCAGCTATAAAAGGTTTATCTTTTCTTAAATGTGCATAATAATAATATCTTTTTTGGTCAAATGATTTAATTCCTATCCGCCATCCGCCATATTTATTCCAACCTAATTCAGTCACAACTCCTCCTTCAATTGCAACAATAGGAGTGCCTACCTGTCCCATAAAGTCATGACCTAAGTGCCGCCTTTTATATCCATAGGACCTATTAGCCCCAAAGTCATCATAATGAGTAAAATCAAAACCATAAGCTATAGGAAAAAAAGCTTTTATACCATATTCAATATCATCTTTAATATTATATTCACCATCTTCTAGTTGACCTTTTCTAAAATCTCCGACTATTCCATCAAATATTGCTTTATAGCTCTCTAAATTTCTTTGATAGTATTTATTGTCTTGATATATATCATCAATAGTACCGCCGCCATCTAAATGAATGCGCAATTTTTTTAAATTAGCTTCAGTAGATGATAAAGAAAATTTATTAGAATTTTTTATAGTCAAATATGCTAAAATTTGACTATAATCCAATTCAACACCTTTTTGCCTATATTCTTGACAAAATTTTAATACTGCTTTAAGTGATTTAGAATCCACTTTAAAATCTATCCACTTAATAAAATCTTTTTTTTCTTCTAAAGTTTCTTCATAGCAAGCTATGATTTTAATATTTTCCTCAAAGCCATCAGCATATATAGTATTTATTTTAATCAACAATAAAATAAACACTATTGATAATGTTATGCATAAAATTATTATAAGATTTTTCCAATTAAATTTAGACATATTATTTTAACCGTCATTTTTTATGTTGACAATTTAACAATAAAATTATACACTAATTATTATGAATCATAAACAAATAGAAAAAAAGTGGCAAAATAAATGGCTAAAACTAAAAAATGACAAGTTTGACAAAAAAAACTTGTCACAAAAATATTATGTTTTAGAAATGTTCTCATACCCATCTGGTGCAAACTTGCACATTGGACATACTTATAATTTTGCACCAAGTGATACATTTGCCAGACATAAAAAAATGCAAGGATACAATGTTTTTCAGCCTATGGGGTTTGATTCTTTTGGTTTGCCTGCTGAAAATTATGCAATAAAAACAGGTATTCATCCTAAAGACAGTATAAATTCTAATATAACAAAAATGCAAGAGCAATTGAAGGCTTTAGGATGCATGTATGATTGGGATTATGAAATAGTTACTTCTGATCCAAGCTATTATAAATTTACTCAAGAAATATTTTTGCATTTTTACAAAAAAGGTTTGGTATATCAAAAGGATGCACCTGTCAATTTTTGCACATCATGCAATACCGCTATAGCTAATGAACAGGTCAAAGACGGAGCATGCGAAAGATGCGATAGTGTCGTAATAAAGAAAAACATGCGGCAATGGTTTTTTAAGATAACTGATTATGCAGAAGAATTATTAAGCGGATTAGACACGATTGATTGGACAGAAAAATCAAAAGCAATGCAAAGAAATTAGATTGGCAAAT
>Ga0136643_10003303_pt1 | contig 21660 bp, 15 predicted proteins | sample TergutLab28metaG_FD_96883 | JGI IMG/M metagenome (GOLD analysis project Ga0136643, IMG submission 96883) | Labiotermes labralis P1 segment gut microbial communities from Petit-Saut dam, French Guiana - Lab288 P1 (version 3) (version 3) | ecosystem: Host-associated > Arthropoda: Insects >...
GTTTTCCGAAATCAGAATTTGATAGTCGTTTTCAAAACGATACAAAAACCAAAGCAAGGTAGAAAAATAGTTGCTGATTGTCTGAAAATTAATATCGTTGCTGACTTCCGCGCCTTTCAAACTAAACATTTGCTGTAATATCTCGGCAGCAGGTATTTCGTTGATTGACAATATCTCAGCACCAACAGGAACAATTTGTTCCGTGCTCAAATCGAGAGCCACAAGCAAGTGTTCGTCTGCAATATTTACGCGCAACGGAAATGCCAATCCGCCATCGTTCATCATAAATTGCATTCTGCTTGTTCTGGGAACATTGACGCGCGTGTGTCCATCTCGCAACAAAGCAACAAAAGGCGCAATCAGCAAATAAAAATCCTGCACGAACATCGAATCTTGTATGGAATTTAACACTTTTGCCTTATGTTTTTCGTAATCAACTTCCGACAAAAGGAAAAGCAAATCGGGATGATTTTCCTCCAAAGAAGTGTACAAATACTCAAAATCAGAAACAAGTTCCTGTTTTGAAAAAACAAGTCGCGTCTGTGCACTTATCTGCAATGAAAAACAAAGCAGAAAAATCAAGATTTTAGCTGTTGGTAAATTCATTTTCATAATTGTTTCTAATTCATATCTTTCAAACTTTCCTCAATTTCCTCAATACTCGGCAAGGCTGATTTATAATTTTCGGGCAAAAGTTTGGAAAGTTCGTACTCTGAAATTCCTATCGGCTGACTGCTGCTTTCGAGCGAGTATTGCGCCATTATGTTGTCTTTGGTTTTGCAAATAATCAGCCCGATTGTCGGATTGTCGAATTCCTTTTTTCGCTGATGGTTAATGGCAGAAACGTACACGCCCAATTTTCCTGTATGTTCGGGCTGAAACTCGGTTGCTTTCAGTTCAATCACCACATAACATCGAAGTTCCATATGATAAAAAAGCAAATCGATAAACAGTTCTTTATCACCGATTTTCACAGGAATTTGCTTGCCAAGATAGGCAAAACCTTGTCCCAATTCCAACAAAAATTTTGTGATATTGTCGATAAGTGCATTTTCCAATTCTCGCTCTTTGTAATCGTTTGTGAGCGTGAGAAAATCGAAATTATACGGATTTTTCAAGATTTGACTTGCCAAATCGCTTTGTACTTCGGGCAAAAGTCGCGAAAAATTATTTTGCGCTTTCCCTTGCGCCGAATACAAATCAGCACTCATAAAATTCATCAAAACGGCTCTGCTCCAACCGTTTTCTATGGTTTTTTGAACGTAAAAAATGGCTTCTTGAACAGATTTACATTTAGTGAAAATTTCAACGTGATGTCGCCAAGGAATTTGAAAAATTGGGTGGTCTTCTAATTTTCCAGCAACTTGCTGGAAAATTGTAACATCTTTATTTTTAGGACTTTCTAATTCTTCACCAAGTTGGTGAAGAATTTCATCTTTAGATTTTGTCGCAACTTGTGACAAAATTTTATTTTCCTGAGTATAGAACAGAAAGAAACGTTTGCAGTAAGTCAAATTAACTACTGAAAATCCTTTCATTTCGGGAAATTCACTTCTCAAATCTTTACTCAGTTGTTCAAAGAAACCGCTTCCCCAAGCCGTTTCCATTTGGCGGACAACAATATCTTGCCCCAAATTCCAATAAAGACGAAGCAGTTCCTCGTTCACTCGTACTGCCGCTTTTATCTGACTTTGGCGAATTTTTGATTTCAAGTCAATCAGCCATTGGCGATATTCGGTATTTGTTTTTTCAATTTTATTCATAAGTTTATTTTTTTGCTGAAATTAAAATATTCCTCTCGCACTTCGCCCAAAACTCCGATATTCATCTTTTTCAATTTCAATATCCGGTTCAATAAATTTGTCGCGTTTTTCGAGGGTGAATTGAATGTATTTTATTGATATTCCGCGCGCGAGCCATTGTTGCTCGTAAAAAGTTTTTATATCGAGAATTGAATCATTTAAACCCGAATTGTACAAATCTGTCGTAGAAAATTTTATCGGATAATTATTCACTTTTACCATTTCGCAAGTATAAGTGAACATAAAATTACTGTCGGTTTTCAAGTGAATTATTCCATCAGACTTCATAATTTGCTGATAGAGACGCATAAAATTAGTTGCCGTGAGACGTTTAGTTGTTTTTTTCATTTGCGGGTCGGGAAAAGTTAGCCAGATTTCGCTCACTTCATTTTCGCCGAAAAAATAATGTATCATTTCAATATTAGCACGAACAAAAGCAGCGTTTTTTATCTCATTTTCAAGTACTTGTTTCGCACCTGTCCAAATGCGCGCACCTTTAATATCAATTCCGATAAAATTTTTATTCGGATACATTTTTGCCAAACCGATTGTGTATTCGCCTTTTCCGCAACCGAGTTCAAGCACAATCGGATTATCATTTTTTAAAAAATCCTCGTTCCATTTTCCTTTTAGCGGAAAAGAATCGCCACTTCGCAAAGCAGTTGACGGCATTTGAAAAACGTGCGGATAAGTTTCCAAATCGGCAAATTTGGCTAATTTATTTTTTCCCATATTTTTTTGGACTATGCGTCATTGCGGGCTCGACCCGCAATCTCATTATTGGAGAGATGCTGAAACAAGTTCAGCATGACGTTCTTTTTGTTTTCAGTGCAAAGGTAAAAGAATAAAACGAGATTGAAAACTTTATATTATCTTTGCAAATCTAAACTCTACACACTAAATTATGCACAAATCAGGTTTTGTCAATATCGTGGGCAATCCAAATGTCGGGAAATCAACGCTTATGAATGCGCTGGTTGGCGAGCGGATTTCTATCATCACGTCCAAAGCGCAAACTACGCGTCATCGGATTTTGGGAATTGTGAATGGCGATGATTTTCAGATTGTTTACTCTGATACGCCGGGCGTGCTGAAGCCAAACTACCGCTTACAAGAATCGATGCTCAAATTTTCGACTTCGGCACTTACCGATGCCGATGTGCTGATTTATGTAACTGATGTGTTTGATTTGTACGAAAAAAACAAGGAATTTGCCGAAAAAGTAAGTTTAAATTATGCGCCTTTATTGCTTATTATCAATAAAATAGATTTGATTGACGAGGCAAAACTTGTTGAAATGGTCGAACGCTGGAAAGAAGCGATGCCGAGAGCAGAAATTATTCCTGTTTCGGCAATCAACAAGTTCAATGTCGAATATCTTTTCAAACGGATTAAGGATTTGTTGCCCGAATCGCCGCCATTTTTTGAGAAAGACCAATTGACCGATAAACCTGCACGATTTTTTGTTACGGAAATTATTCGTGAAAAAGTTCTGACAAACTACGACAAGGAAATTCCGTATTCGGTTGAAGTTGTCGTTGAGGAATTTAAAGAGGAGGAAAAACTGATACGTATCAACGCTGTGATTTATGTTGAGCGCAATTCTCAAAAAGGAATTGTTATCGGACACGGCGGAAAATCGCTGAAAAAAGTCGGCACAGAAGCGCGAAAAGACATCGAAGCATTTTTCGATAAAAAAGTTTTTTTGGAAGTTTTCGTCAAAGTCGAAAAAGATTGGCGAAACAGAGATAATAAATTACGAGGATTTGGATATTAATAGAGTGCAAAGTGTAGAGTGCAGAGTGCAAAACTTTGCCAAAATTACACTTTACACTCTGCACTTTACACATTAAAAAAATGGAACATTTTTTAATTTCAGATAGTTTTGTTTTTTCGTACATCATTCTGCCGTTGATTATTTTTTTCGCCAGAATAGGCGATGTTACATTGGGAACACTTCGAGTAATCTTTGTATCAAGAGGTTACAAGTCGATTGCGCCTGTGCTTGGATTTTTTGAAGTGCTTTTGTGGATAATTGTCATTAGTCAGTTGCTGGGTTCGATTAACAGCAGTTGGATTAACTACCTTGCATTCGCCGCAGGTTTTTCTGCCGGAAATTTTATCGGTATGAAAATTGAGGAGCGAATTGCAATCGGAACAATGCTCGTGCGCATCACAATTTCGAAAGATGCGAGCGAATTGATGAATATTTTGAGCCAAAACGGCTTCGGAACAACACGCATCGAAGGCGAAGGCGCAAAAGGAAAGGTCAATATTATAATGTCAGTCGTTTCACGAAGGTCAATTAAAGATATTCAGCAATTGCTTTACGATTACGACCAAAACCTTTTTTATAGTATTGAGGACATTCGTTCTGTAAGAAAAGGAGTTTTTCCGACTTCTCAAAGTATTGGCTCGCGTTGGAGGATAGGAAAGTGATATGAAAATAAACATAAAAAATATTCGCCGAAATTTGCTTACACTGCTTTTATTTCCATTTTTATATCTTTTAATTCTGATTTTCAGAATTTTGCCGATAAAATGGATAAGGCGGTTTGCTGTTTTTGTCGGAAAGCGTGTTTACAAAATGGCGAATAAAACGCGTAATGATGCACTTCACAATTTAGAAATGATTTACGGCGGTGAAAAAAACAAAAAACAGCGCGAAGAAATGGCGCAGGCGGATTTTATTGAACAAATAAAATCGTTTTTCGACTATTTGGCATATTCACGCGTTACAAATAAAAAGAAATATTTTTCGCTCATCGAAGTAGTTGGCGAAGAACACTTGAAAAATGCTTACGAGCAAGGCAGAGGTGTTATTTGCTTAATTCCTCATTCAAGTTCGTGGGAGTTTGCGGCAATTACTCCGCCGATGCTCGGTTACAAAACTTCGGGTGCAAGCCAGTCGCTGAAAATGAGATTGTTGCAAATTTTAATGAGAAAATTTCGCGAACGGCGCGGTATGAGAAATATCACTCGCGTTGGCTCATACGAAAAACTAATTGATACGCTTCGGCAAGGCGAATGTCTGATTTTGATGATTGACCAAGATACAAAAGTAAAAAGTGTTTTTGTCGATTTTATGGGAAAACAGGCTTACACACCACTCGGAGCATCGCGATTGGCACTGGAAACCGATGCGCTGGTCGTGCCGATGGTAATGACGAGAAAGGAAGATGATAATTATCGCTTTGTGATTTATCCCGAACTTCCGCTTGTGAAAACAGGAGATTTGGAAGCCGATTTGCTGGAAAATACACAACGACAAACAAAAATTGTAGAAGAAATGGTGCGCAAATATCCTGCGCAATGGGTTTGGATGCATCGCCGATGGCACACAACTCCAAAAATGGTGGAAGAGTATCGCAGAAAAAAGAAAAATGAAACTACCTCCTGATTTTTATCGTTTAGATGCAGTTACTGTTGCCAAAAAATTACTCGGAAAAATTCTCGTACGACAATTTGACGATGGCACAATCGCGCGTTATCGAATTACCGAAACAGAAGCATATTTCGGCGAAGAAGACAAAGCCTGCCACGCCAGCAAAGGACGCACACCGCGCACGGAAATAATGTATGCCGATGGCGGAGTGATTTACGTTTACTTGATTTACGGAATTTATTGGCTTTTGAATGTCGTAACCGGAACGGGAAATAGTCCGCAAGCCGTTTTAATTCGCGGAATTGAAAATATAATCGGTTCGGGGCGCGTAGGTCGCGAATTGAAAGTCGACCGTAGTTTTTACGGCGAAAACCTGCTCGCATCCGAGCGAATGTGGATTGAAGATGCTCCCGAAGTAGAAAATTTCACCACCGACACACGCATAGGAATTGATTATGCCGGCGAAATTTGGAAAAATAAACCTTGGCGGTTTATCGCAAAATAAAAACAGGCTTTGTTTCACAACAAAGCCTGCACCATCATGATTTCATTTTCTTTTGTAGAAAACTACGAACAAAAAATTACAATTTATCATCGATTAATCGAATCTTTTGTTCGATGAGTTTAGCTTCCTCTTTTAGACCTTCTATTTTCCGTTCCATTTCTTTCAGCATGCTGTTTGCTTTTTTCGACGTGGAAGTAAAAAATCCGAAATTATTTTCGTAGGTCGCAATTTCTGATTTCAGACGTTCGTAAGCACGCACCATTTTTTCGCGCTCGTGATATAGCTTTTTTTCGCCTTTGTTTATCATATCGTCCAAATTTCCTTTGAATGATTCCAAACGGCGATTGGCTTCATCTATATTCAACGCATCGAACAATTTATCTACTGCTTTGCGATAAGCCTTGTGAATTTTATCTTTTTCTTTGAAAGGCACATGACCAATCTTGCGAAATTCTCCAATCAATTCTTTCAAAATCTCATGAGCTTTTTCCGGTATCGAAACATCAAGATTAGTTATTTTTACTATAATTTCTTGTTTGGCTTTCAAATTTTCTTGCTCTTCGGAACGATGATTCGAAACATTTTTGTTTTTTTGCTCGAAAAAATGGTCGCAAGCCACAATGAAACGTTTCCAAATTTCGTCGGAATGTTTTTTCTGAACATGTCCGATTTCTTTCCATTGGCGTTGAAGTTTCATCAATTTTTCCGATACTTCTTTCCATTCGGTGCTGTCTTTCAAAGCTTCGGCTTGTTCGCAAAGCGCTTTTTTCTTTTCCAAATTTTCGGTCATTTCCGATTTCGCTTCTTTATAGTAAGCCGTTTTTTTATCGAAAAACTCATTGCACGCCTTGCGGTAACGGTCGAACAGTACTTGATTTTCTTTGCGCGGTGCAAAACCAATCTTGCGCCATTCTTCCTGCAGTTTTTTTATTTCTTCTGCTGCTTTGTCCCAAGCATTGTACGATTTCAACTCCGATGTGTCAAAGGCTTCCAATTTTTCGCACAAGGCAATTTTCGCCGTCAAATTTTCCTCCTCGCCTTGTCGCAGGTCGGTAAAATGTGCTTGATGTTTTCTGTTTATTTCGCTCGTTATCTCTTTAAAACGATTCCAAATTTTTTCGCGCATATCGCGTGCCACAGGTCCGATTTCGCGCCACTCCTCGTGCAGTTTTTGTATTTGGCGCGCCGCTGCAACAATGTTTTTTTCTTCACGCAAACGCTCTGCCGCTTCGCAAAGCACAATTTTCAATTCAAGATTTTTCTTGAAATCGTATTCGCGAAGTTCGTTGTTGATTTTAATTAAGTCCCAAAATTTTTCTTGCAACTGATTATATTGCTTCCAAAGGTCGGTTGTATGCGCGCTCGGCACTGCGCCGACTGTTTTCCACTTTTGCTGTAAATCCTTAAACTCGCCGATATGACTCGAAACATCGTTAGTTGTTTCGGTCAAGGCTTTCATTTGTTCAAGAATATGCTGTTTTTGCAGTAAATTATTTTCTTTTTCCTGTTCAATACGCGCCGAATGAGCCGCTTTTTTAGCTTTGAAGTCAGCTAATAAAGCTTTTAAAACATCTTCAAGTTCATCTTTCAGCGATTTAAAATCAGCTTCTTCCCCACCCGATTCAACAAAAACTTTTTTATGCTCTTCGTTTTCAGCTTTCAGTTTTTTGTAAAACCATTGCTTGATTTGCTCAATCTCATCTTTTACCTCCTGTATTTCTTTGTCTATCAGCGCTTTCAGAAGTTCAACCAGTTCTGCACGTTCAAGCGCACTGTAATTTTTCTTTTCCTCAACCGCAGAAGTAGAAGCTTCGGTTTTTTCCTCTTGAACTTGCACTTGTTCTTCTTCCGACGGATGAACTTCTTCTTTTGCTTCTTCCTGTGGTTTTTCTTCCGCTACTTCATCTGCAGAATTTACTTCTTCCTGTGGTATTTCAACTATTATTTCAGCAGAATTTTCGTTCTCAACGACTGGTTGTTCCAATACCGCATCTGTTTCCACCGTGCTTTCTTTCGGTGTCAATTCCGTTTCCTTGTTCAATTCAAGTGAGTTCATTTTTCTAATGGTTTAATGGTTTTCGACTGCCTTGCTTTCAAGCAAAACAGTTCCGTTTAACTATAAAGCACAAAAGTAAGATTTTTTTTTAGAAAAACACATTTTTGACTCAAAAAAATTGTGCGAAGTGGAGAATTGCGCGAAAAAATCAGAATATAAATGAAACGGATGACACAAAAAACACGTCATAAGTATTGAAACCTTCTAATTTTCAGTTTCCGACTTCCCCTACTTCTTAAAAATCAATATTTTTTCGTTTTTTCTCCTCTCAACGCTCGCAAACCGCCCATTGCAAGTGCGCCCATTTCATCTTCGCCCGGATAAACTGCAAATTTCGTTAGCGAGCCGACCATTTTTTCGATATAGCTTACTACAAATTTGTTGTTTGCTATTCCGCCTGTCAGGATGATTGCGTCTGTTTTTCCTTCCAAAACGGCGTGCATCGCGCCTATTTCTTTTCCAACAGTGTACGACATCGCTTCCAATACGAGTTTAGCGTGCGCATCACCATCGTTTGCGCGCTGTTGGGCAACGTGCGCTTCGTTTATTCCCAAATGTGCCATCAAACCGCCTTTTCCGCAAAGCATTTTCAAAATTTCATTTTGCGTATAATCACCGCTGAAACACAAGCGCACAAGCGCACCTGCATCAATCGTTCCCGCGCGTTCGGGCGAAAATGCTCCGTAACCGTCTAATGCGTGCGGTGCATCTACAACTCGCCCAAAACGATGCGCCGCGACCGAAATTCCGCCGCCCAAATGAGCGATGACAAGATTTAGTTTTTCGTAAGTTGTGTTGTTGTCGGCTGCGTAACGACGCGCGATTGCTTTTTGGTTTAGTGCGTGAAAAGTAGAACGGCGCGGAAATTGAGGCAAACCGCTTACGCGCGCTACATCTTGCAATTCGTCCACCACAACCGGGTCAACAATAAATGCACGACAACCGTCGATTGTGCTTGCAATTTCTCGCGCAAGCACGCTTCCCAAATTGCTGGCGTGTTCGCCGTTTATCGATGCTTTTATGTCGGCAATCATACGGTCGTTCACTTCGTAAACACCCGATTCGAGCGGTCGGAGTAATCCGCCTCGCCCGACAACCGCCGAAAATTCCGCTAAATCAACGCCTTGTTCTTTCAAGCAAGTGAGAATTACATTTCTGCGAAATTCGTACTGGTCGAATATTTTTTCATACTTACTTAACTCATCGCCCGAATGGCGAATGGTTTGTTCAAAAACAAGGTTTTCATCCTCGTAACAAGCTATTTTTGTCGAAGTTGAACCGGGATTAATTGAAAGGATTTTGTACATATTTAATTAATTTCAAATTTTTAATTTCAAATTTTTCCGTAGAGACGTGGCATGCCGCGTCTCTACTTAGAGATGCTGAATCAAGTTCAGCATGACGTTGCTTCTAAAGGCAAATAAAACTTTTCCGGAAAACGGGCAGTTACATTGGCATAAAACTGCTGAATTTCCAGTAAGTCGGCTTTTTCATCGCCTGTGGGATGGAAAATTTGGGTAATTCCTATCTCTTTTTTTCCGTAATCGAGATACGCCAATTGAATGGGAACATTCGCATGAACGGCGATTTGATAAAATCCCATTTTCCATTTTTTAACTCGTTTTCGCGTGCCCTCAGGCGTAATGGCGATGTGAAACGTTTCGCGACTGTTGAACAAATCGACAACTTGTTGCGTAACTGAACTTTTGCGCGACCTGTCGACCGGAACTCCGCCCATTGCACGCAAAATATTGCCTGCGGGAAAGAAAAACCACGACTTTTTCATCAAGAAAGATGCATTGCGGCTTTCTGCCCAATAGAACAATTTTCCTAATATAAAATCCCAATTACTCGTATGCGGTGCAACGCCAATAACACTTTTCGGCAATTCGGGAACACTAATCACATATTTCCAACCTGTTATTTTTAATAGCCAACGGCTAAGTTTTTTCATTTTTCTAAGTTTTTTTACCCCTAAATCCCCTAAAGGGGACTTTTGGAAAGTGCAAAAGCTGAAAATTCTTGCACTTTTATCATTTTATCACTTTAATATTTTATCATTTTTCATTTTCGTGCTTTCGCCCTTTCGTGCCTTCGTGCTTCCCAAAAAGTCCCCTTTAGGGGATTTAGGGGTTACTTCAAAAACCTCTCGTTAAACAGCAAGCGACCTATGTTTACTCCGAAATTCCATTGACTTGCGGCGGTGGAATAATAATTCACAAAAACCGAAATGGAAGCGACTTTAAATATATCAAACACCAGCGAAAGTTCCGACATATATTGAATTGACGTAAAAGGCTCGGAATAAGCGGCTTTATTGTCGTCCGTTCGGTAAATAGACCGATAGGGCAAAAATACATAATTTTCGCTTCGCAAAAACAGCGAATTGGAAACTTTAAAAATCGGTTTTACGCCTACTGCCGCAAATTGATTTGCACTGAAAGCATCGTTAAACACCGTTCGGCTGTGAACTGTCGGCTCAAACATCGGTGCTTGAATGATAGTTGCCATGTAATTTTGAGAAAAACGGCGTGTTGAATAAACCAATTCGCCATGCGTACCTAAAATAAACCTTCTTGAAAGAGGGAAATATTGTTCGTATCTGGCATTGAATTGCCACCAAAACTCTCCTAATCCTTCAAAATCATTCTCCGACGAATTGGGCGCGCGATACATTTCTGTTCCGTACAACCCTTGTACAGAAGTAGATAAATGATAACCTGCTGTCGGAAACATAGCTTTGTTCAACGTATGACTTTCGATTTGAGTAAAAACACTGCCTATGGAATAAGTGCTTCGGTCGGTAGCTAAGTTTCCGACCTGCGCTTCGCGATTTAACACATACCTGTCGCGCAGTTTTCCATAACCCACGCCAAATTCTGCACGTCCTTCCATCGTTACAGGCAATCCGATTCTTAGTTTTGCGTAAGTTTCATTTCGCGTAAATTCCGAAAGTCTGTTGTCCTCGTAAAAAAAACGGTTTCCTTCGTAATAATCAAAACTGTGAAGGACAAGATTTCCTCTTGCATAAAGAAAATTTTCCGTTGGGAAATCGATGCGAGTTCCGAGTCCCAAACCATTATAAATTTTTCCGAATTGTGCGTCTAAATTCGATGTGTGCGAATATTCACTCAATCGTTGATACTGCAAACCGATATATGCTTGATTTGACGTGTTGGATGAAATATTTCCTCCTATTTGAGCTTTAAAATGCGCTTCTGTTTTTATGCGTAAATGCAGGTCGAAATATCCGGTTTCCGAATTGTAACGTGCGTGCGGAATGATTTCGCGTATTCTTTCATCCGAAATCAGTGCGAAATAACTTCTTTTAAATCGGGCTAAATCAAACACCGTGTCGTGTTTATTTTTAAAAACACGGCTCACATATAGTTGTTGGAGCGAATCAATGCCGGTTATGTAAATATTTTGAAATTTCGGCTCGGGGAATTGCGAGGTAAAATGCGAACGTCTTTCGTTTATTTCGTCCTGCAAAACACGGCGTTCAATTCGTTGTTTTATTTCGTCTATCCGAGCTATTGTATGGCGATAACCCAATTCGACAAGTTCATCCACTTTCGAAAAATCGAACACCGCATAACCTGTCATATCGAAATGAAAAAGAATTCCTCTGTCCTCCGGCATCGAATAATTAGTATGTCCCATAATCATGGTTTGCAGTTGTTGGTATGGATTATCAATCGACGGTTTTCCTTGGTCGGAAGCAACCACGCTTCCAATCATAAAATCGGGAGTAAATTCTGCTTTCATCACATCTGCGGGAAAATTATTGAAAATTCCGCCATCAAACAGCAGACGACCATCAACTTCTATCGGCTTAAATACAAAAGGAAACGTCATCGAAGCGCGAATGGCATCGCCCAAATCACCTTCTCTGAAAATAACAGCTTCTTTTTTGTAAATATCGGATGCCACACTGCGAAAAGGCACTAATAAATTATCAAAATCATTGTCAATCAGTGCGTTTACCTGCGCAAACAGTTCAAGAAAAGCATAGTTCATTTGCACAGGCGAAATCACATTAGTTGGCAAAACAGGGCGAATTGATATGGAGCTTAATCCATTCGTGCGCTTGATATGAAAACGCAGGTCGATAAAACCCGGATTCGGGTCGGCATTTTTGTAGTAATAAATATATTTTTGCTCCACTTCACCTGTTGACCAGCGTTTAAAATTATCCGACTTCAAAAGTTCTATCATTTCATTCGGCGTCATTCCCATAGCATACATTCCGCCCACGATTGCACCCATCGAAGTTCCTGTAATATAATCAATCGGTATATTATTCTCCTCCAATGCTTTAATAACGCCGATATGCGTCATTCCTCTTGCTCCGCCACCGCTCAAAACAAGCCCAACGCTTTGAGCACAAACCGTCGCCGGATTCAGCCAAAGACACAGAATAAGCAGATATGGTAGAAAAATTTTCATAAAATACAATTATCAAAATTCGGGTGTAAAATTAAACATTTATTTCATTAAAACTGTTCATTTAAAATCCAAAAAACTGAAATTTTTTGTTTTGTTCCGACATTGAACAAAAGTTTCAATATTCGCACAACCAATCTATTACCGAAACAATTTCTATTTCCTTGTCGTTTTCCACGATGACTTCTTTTTCGTCCTGTGTGATGATTTTCAGTTTGTTGCAATGCAAATCCTTTGCGCCTTTCAGCAGAGCGGATATTTCGCGTTTGCGTGTTTTTGCATTTTCGAGGCTTAACGAAACTTGTATCAACTCTTGAATTTTTCCGTTTTGCGAAATAACAAAATCCACTTCGTAGTTATTGTTATAGTAATAAATGTCAAAATTGCTGTCGGCTCGCCGTCGGCAAAGTTCCAAAAACACCACGTTTTCAAGCAAATAACCGTCGTTTGTGCTTGTAATTTCGGGCAAAAACGATAGAAAAACCGGGTCTATCGCATACGTTTTCCGATTGCCGGCGCGAGCAATGCTTTTGAACGAAAATCGCGGTACGGACAAAAATAAATACGCCTGTTCGAGATACGAAACATAGTTTTGAGCCGTGTGAACGCTTTTTATTCCCAGCGTTTTGGCAATTTTTGTGTAGCTGATTTCGCGTGAAATATTATTCAGCAAAACATTGGAAATGTCATTTAAAGCTTTGATGTATTTGATGTTAAATCGTTTTACAATATCTTTGAAAATGACCGACTGAAAGAGCGTTCGCAGGTATTCGTGCTTTTGCGTTTCGGCAATTTGAAACATTTCGGGAAAACCGCCTTGTTTCAAATAATCAAAATATGCCTGTCGCCGAAAAGCCAATTCTTTGGTTGTTACGGCATTTGGCTTGATTTTTTTGTAATCGAGCGTTTCGGAAAATGAAAACGGAAAAAGTTCAATTTCAACATAACGTCCTGTGAGATGCGTACTCAACTCACTGCTCAACAGTTTTGCGTTTGAGCCTGTGATAATCAGACGAACACCTTGCCGTAAAAGCCGATTGACAAACAAATGCCAACCGCCGACATTTTGAATTTCGTCCAAAAACAAGTATTTAAAATCGCCGTAAATGCTGTAAAGTGCCTGCAAAACATCATTCAGTTGCTCACTTTTCAAATCAAAAAGCCGTTCGTCATCAAAATTCGCGTAAGCATAATCTATATTGTTGTTTTTTAGAATTTTATGACAAAGCGTAGATTTTCCGCTGCGGCGCACGCCAATCACAATTTGCGCAAGCGGACTATTCAAATCAATCTTTGTTTCGATTGCTCTGCTACACCAATCGGCAATGGGTAAAGTATTTCGCTCCTCACGCTGTTCTGCAATTATTTGTTCAAATTTATTTGCCATATCATTATTTTTTTCGTGATTTTATACGGTACAAATGTAGTCTTTTTGTTTGTTTTGTGCAATAGACTGCATAAATTTTTTATTTTTTGTGCAGTTCACTGCATAAAAAATAGATTTTACAAGCCTTGTTTTTAACACCATTTTGTGTTTTTCAAAAAAAGAGTTATCTTTGCACGCGTAGAAATACGCACAGTTCCGATAATTAATTCGGAATTTTAAGACATATTTAAAAAAAAGCGTTAGCTTGTATTCTTGTTTATTGAAACTTAGGAACTTTCAAAAACAGTCAAGAGTAAAGCGTAAGCGCTCACGTAGCAATACGTGGGCTTTACTCAATTATTTGACTGTACGGTATCCTAAGACCTCAATAAACAAGTAAAAAAGTTAAGGTCCCGCGTTTTTTCATTTTATAAAAGTATAGACTTTGCTTTTGGGGACTTGAAGCAGAAAAAATGTTTTTATAATTATGAGAAATTATTTTTTTGTGAGGCTGTGTTTTGCAGTCATGGTGCTTTTTGTTCCGATAGGAGCGAATTCACAGGTAACTATCGGCAGTGGAAGTCTGCCGAGTGAGTGGTCTTTACTTGACCTTGATGCGTCGGATATTCCTCGCGCGCTTCATTTACCGCGTTTGGACATTACCGCGCGTGATGCTTTGATGTCTTCTGCTTCTTCGCAGAGTGACCAAAATTTGGCAATTGGTTTGATGATTTTCAACACCGAAACCCGTTGCATTGAGATTTGGAACAGTAGAGAGTGGGTTTCTCTTTGCGATGGTGATATTCCCGACCCTTGCGCAGGTCTTGGAGTAATGAGTACTTTTTTTTGCAGTGGTTCAACTATTGCCGATTTGACCGCTGCTGCTCGCGCAGCAGGCGGTAGAGGTATTATTCATTGGTATGCTCATGCGGCGGGCGGCGGGCGGCTTTCTGACAGCCATGTTTTGACCGGCACTCGATACTATGCCGATAATTGCGCCGATATTGATTATCGCGTTCCTGTTTCGGTGTCATTAGTCAATTGTTTACCCATTAACCCCAACAATGGTCAAGTAGCAGCTTTTGTCAATGTCATGTATGACTTTCAACATCAGAGACTTGAAGCTTTCACTACAAGCGGTGGTCAGCCTATAAGCTGGCAATGGCAAGTGAGTACCGATAACAGCACTTGGCAAAATATTGACGGCGCGACTTCTGCTACCTTTACTATTCCTGCCTATTTTATGTATCAAACAAATTACACAGGTATCGTGAGGGGTATTGGCAACAACCAAAATCCGAACGATGTTGATTTTAACATTAGAGAATTGTACTTTCGTTGTTTGTTGAGTAATCCTGAAAGTGAGAATGTTCCTACCATTTCTCTCGGCATTTATTTTATTCGTACTAATACTTCGGGTTTTGGTATTGATGCCAACGGAGTTCGGTACTTGACTATTCCGCGTGGCGGTACTTTAAACGGTGGTGAGATAAAGCTTGCTCTTCTCCATCTTGGTCAGAGTGGTACAGGCAGTTGGAATCAAAATGGTACGTTTGACGACTCTCACAATCTTGATGATGCAGGCGATTTGGGTGATTTTTATCAATGGGGGCGCATTCCGGATGGACACCAACATGTGGTTTGGAGTAAACGTACTGACGTTCCTCCAACTAACTCGCAATTTATGAGAAATATTATTACTCCTTTTGCCGGCGGTCCTAATGCTACTTCTGCTGTTGTTCCTCGCGCTTCCGTTGTTCAAGTTCATACTCCCACAGGACAAATCGATGATGACAGTGGCATTGGCTATTTCATTGCTATTCCTGGTAGCAATATAGGCGATTGGGGTGCCGGTAATATTATTGCGAGTCAACGTTGGGGTAACGGAGTTAATTCTCGCGGTGGTTCTCCCACTTCTCTTTCCGACTGGAGTTTCCCTGAAAATGCGCCTGTCGGCAGCAATCCTTGTCCTCCCGGTTGGCGTGTTCCTTCTCGCTTTGAGATATGGGACCTTTACCGAGGCAATGGCACTAACCTTCCTCCTACCACAGTAATTAACAACCCTTACACCACCCTCAGTGCAAATGTTAATATTTGGCGTTGGCGTGACGCACATCCTGACGCACAAGCTGTCGGTGGTGTAATGATTAGCAACCGTAATAATGGCGAAACAGTTTACTTACCTGCAGCGGGTTGGCGCCACCACACGAATGGAGAACAAGGTTCTGCTGTTGTTTCAAATATAGGCGTCCACCTCTGGAGCAGCACGGGCACCCAAATACAGGCTCATTTTCTCCAAGCTAGCAGCTCCGGGCTGAGGATAGTTGCCACTGCTGACCAGACCACTAACGTACTTGGTATGTCCGTCCGTTGCGTACAGTAGAGAAATGTAGGGTCGAAGCCTGTCACATAATGCAAAAAATCGGACGAGCGCAAGCAACCGTGCAGTCGGCTTCTCGGTACGATGCGTGGCGGAATAAAATTCGATTCTTTGAGAAAATATTTATATTTTTCTCGTACAATATGCGCCAAAGGCGTATAATTTTAATAAGCCCGCAAAGCGTAGCGCAATGCGGGCTTATTAAAATTTATCCCTTCACGAGGCTGTATACTACGATTAAAAAGGTCGAGAGGAAATTTAAACAGATATTAACGTTGCGCTTGGTAGCTAAAGCTATTCAAGCCTTTTTTTGTGTTTTTCAAAAAAAAGAGTTATATTTGCAACTTGTAAAACAAGTCGTTTTATGAGATAAAACAGCGTAGAGATACGCACAATTCCGATAATTCGGAACTTTAAACATATCGACAGAAACGTTAACTTATATTCTTGAGTTCGAAACTTAGACAACTTCAAACACAGCAAGGTATAATAGCAACTCTATCATGTGGGGTTTGTTTATTTGTTGTGTAAGGTAGTCTAAAACCTTGAACTCAGATAAAGGTTAAAGTCCCACGTTTTTGCGATTTCTAAAAAGAACTCATATAAATTTTGCTTTTGGGGCTTGAAGTGAACAAAGCATTTTAAGTTATGAGAAAAAAATCTTTTTTAGGGTTGTTTTTATCAACCATGATGCTTGTTCCGATAGGTGCAAGCGCACAAGTAACAATCGGCAGCGGTAATCTGCCAAGTAAATGGTCTTTGCTCTACCTTGATGCATCTGAACAACGGCGAGCGCTTCACAACGCTCGCCTAACTACTGCTCAACGCGATGCACTGGTAACGCCCAATTGCGAACAAACAGTTCAGGATGAGGCAATGGGTTTACTGCTTTTCAACACTACCACGCAGTGTTTGGAATTTTGGAATGGAAGTCAGTGGGTATCCCTTTGCGATGGTGATAGTCTTGACCCTTGCGAAGGTTTTGGTGAGACGATGAACACCGTTTTTTGTCGCGGTTCAACTATCGACAGTCTCAATATTCGCGCTCGTGAAGCCGGCAGTCGCGGTACTATTCAGTGGTTTGCGAGTGCTGTGGACGGCAATCAGCTTTCCGACTACTATGTTTTGGCAGGCTTACGGTATTACGCTGATAACTGCTACGGTACAACGTATCGCGTTCCTGTTCCGGTTACGCTTATAAACTGTAATATTGCACCTATTACCGGTTTTGTTACTGCTTGGACGAACGCAATGTACGATTTCCAAGCTCAAACACTTTCTTTTATCGGCACTGATAACGCTACTTCTTGGCAGTGGCAGGTAAGCGGTAACGGCGGAGCTACTTGGCAAAGTATTTCGGGAGCTACTTCTCCTGCTTTCACTATTCCTTCCGGTTTTATGTACAGTTCCTATACCAATATTGCCGAAGGTATTGCGGGTCAGCCTCCAAATGCTCCTGTTGTTGTTGGCTCTCAAACCCGCGAGTTTGCTTTTCGCGTTGTTCGCACCAATCCATCAGGCACTATGACCACTCCTGCTTTCAATATGCTGTTTATTCGTACCAATACTTCGGGTTTCGCTCACGAAGCTGTTCCGTCTTTGGTTTTGAATCGTACTGCCGGTGCCAGCGGTGATATTCGGGTGGCTTTGCTGAATCTTGGAGCTGTCAATGACAACAGTCTTGGTAATTTCTTTCAGTGGGGTCGCAGAGCTGATGGTCATGAGCAGATTGTTTGGGCTAAAAATCCTGCTAACGGCGCTAATATGTTTGGTGCGGGTACTTCCGCTTTTGTTGCTCGCGGTGGTTTTGCTCCTGCTGTTGATGCCAACGGTCAGGTAATTGCTCCCGCTTTTGTTGGCAACTTCATAACCCACACCGGCGATTGGGGCGCAGAAAACGTTGCTTCCAACAATCGTTGGGGTGCTACTACGGTTGATGTTACGCGCGCTAACGCTCCGACTTCTATTGCTCATTGGGCTTTTCCTGCCAATAATCCTTGTCCGGCGGGTTGGCGTGTTCCTTCGAGGTTTGAGTTTTGGGATATAAACAACGGCAACGGTGTTTCTGCTCCTGTTTTTACCGACTGGAATATTACTACTGCTTCGGGCAATACTTGGACTTGGCGTCCCGGTCAAAACGGTGCTGTGGGCGGTGCTATTGTTACCAGTCGGAATGGCGAAGCGCTTTTCCTGCCCGCTGTGGGTTGGCGCAACAACTTCTGGAATGCCGCGCTCAACCAGCCGGGCATCGGGCTATACTGGACGAGTACGTTTTTCAGTACGATTCGCTCGTGGGATTTGGTATTCAACATACTTGGCATGAATCTGAATATTGATGGAAATCATCGCGCAGGCGGTTTTTCTGTTCGTTGCATTGCCGAATAAAATTCGACATTTTGGCAGTTTTTTATATTAGAATCCGCCTTCGGTATTCTCTCCACAGGAGAGGTTACCGAAGGCGGATTCAGATTTTAAATCCCTCTCTTGTGGAGAAGGGTTTTTGGAAAGAGATTTACCACACACAGCGAACTGCCCTACCCATTCCACGAACGACAGACTGCATACCAACGCTGCCTACTGTAAAATGCATACCGAAGGCATTATTAGTAGCTCCACCACTAACGAACGTACTACTCCAATATGCTCCTGCTACAGCTATGTTGCCAATAGCACCGGTATTCTCGGAGCGGTGACCCGTAGTAGGCAGGAAAAGGGATTCGCCATTCCGATTGGTAACAATAGCACCGCCGGGAGATAGAAAGTGCGGGTGAGTTCCTACCGCATGAGGAATCCACGTCCAAGTATTATGATGAGCACCCCAAGCAAGAGCTAAATCAGAACCATTGTTAGTATCCGCCCAGTCAAATCTCGAAGGAACACGCCAGTCCCCACCAAGAAAATAGGTGCAAGGATTGTTGTTTCGTGCTCTCTGTGTCCAGCCCGCAAGATTAGCAGGAGCAGTGGTGCGAGCATTGCTCGCATTACCCCAAAGGTCTGTAATATCGGCACCCCAATTGGTGGCTTGGATTATGAAGTTGCCAACAAAAGCAGGAGCATTAACCTGGCCATCACCATCCGCAGCAGGAGGAGAAGCACCGCGAACAACAGGAGAGGAAAGATTGGGACCAGGTATGATAGCACCTGCGGGAGTTTGTTGAACTCCGGGAATAGCAGTCGGATTTATCACCCAATCTGTTATTTGATGGTCATCGGCGCGGCGACCCCATTGGAATAAATAGCCAAAACTGTTGTCATTGGTAGTGCCAAGATTGAGGAGAGCCATACGGATAGTACCGCTTGCACCGCGATTCAACTCCAAATAACGAACACCGGTAGCAGTCTCGCCGAAGCCCGGGCTATTGGTACGAATAAAATACATGTGCAGAAAAGTAGCAACTGGTGCACCGGCGACACGATTATTAATGCGGCGGAAAGAAATTTGTCTGATGCCGAAATCAACAGGATTGTCTATACCATTGTTACTTTCAACTACATCGGTATAATCGCTGTACATAAAATAAGGTTCGATGTCGAAATGGGCAGAATTAGCACCCGCAATATTTTGCCAAGCGTTTCCGCCATCAAGGCTTACCTGCCATTGAAAAGAAGCAACTTGAGGGTCATGCTGACATCCAACCACCAAAAGTCTTTGTTGTTGGAAATCGTACATAACACGTGTATAAGTAACAAGATAACCGGAAGGAAAAATAGTACGACAATCACGAAGCAGAATCAAAAAAGGAACGCGGTAATTTCTGCCTGCACAATTAGCGGCGTAATACTGCGTACCTTGCAAAATATGACTAACCGGAAGCTGAGTGGTGCTGTGAGGACTTGCAAACCACTGAATCGTACCGCGTCCGCCTGCTTCGCGAAAGCGAGCGTTAAGGTCTCCGATAGTAGGATTTAGATTGCTGCAAAAAACATTATCAATCGGAGTGTCGGGCCAACCCGCACAAGGGTCAGGAGTCTCGCCAACGCAAAGAGAAACCCATTGGCTTCCACTCCAAAACTCCAAACATTGAGTGTCGGTGTTGTAAATCATTAAGCCCATTGCCAAATTTTGAGCTGTTTGCCCTGAAGCGGGCGTTACCAGCGCATCGCGCTGAGCAGTAGTCAAACGAGCATTGTGAAGCGCTCGCCGTTGCTCACTTGCATCAAGATAGAGCAAGGAAAATTCACTCGGCGGATTACTACTGCCGATTGTTACCTGTGCATTCACTCCCATCGGAGCAAAAAACACCAAAACTGCTGCTAAATACAGCTTAACAAATAAACTTTGTTTTCTCATAATTTAATTTTTTTTAATTGTATATATGTATAGTTAGTATTTTCAGTTCGTATTATTTTGCTCCGCAAGTCCTAAAACCCATACAAAACAAAACGGCACAAGACATTAAGGGCGTGTTATACGCTCTTAATGTCTTGTGATATGATTGCCCATATTGTCGTTGTAACTCTCTGAAAAAGAGAGAGTTACCCCCCCCCCCCGATATCGCTGAGAATCAAGGAGTTAGATTTGTTTTTCAAAACAAAACCAACAGTGGATTGTATGTGGGTAAGGAAATTCAATATATTGTACTAATGAGTGTCTAAAACTTTCACAGTTTTTTGAGGTTGCAAATATAGACATAATTTTCTATCCGACAAAGAAAAAGGTTACTTTTATTATACAAACAACCCACTACACCAACGTAAAACAACAAACACAAAACGAGCCGTACAAATTCTGTACGGCTCGTTTCTTTCGTTATGTTTAAAGAAAATTATGCTTTTTCTTCTTCGTTAGTTTTTTCTTCAACTTTTTCTTCCGTTTTGGCTTCTTCCGCTGTTTCTGCCGGAGCCTCTTCTACTGCTTTTTTGGTTCTTTTAGCAGCAGGTTTTTTCTCGGCTTTCTCTTCTGCTTTCTCGTCAGCCTTTACTTCCGGACTTTCGTCATCTTTCTTTTCGGCTTTTTTAGCAGTAGTTTTTTTAGCTTTTTTCTCAGCTTTGTCAGCGTCAGCAGTCATTTGGTCTTTCAAAGCGGCTAATGCGTCAATATCGCCCAGCGTGGTTTTTTCCATCGTTGTTGTCGGAACGATTTCCTCTTTTTTAGCACGTTTTGTCGGCTTTTTTACCGCAGGAGCTACAACTTCTTCACCGTTTTCAGCTTTTTTAGCATCTTCGTGAACTCGGCTGTGCGAAAGAATGATGCGCTTCGCATCTTTGTTGAATTCAATTACTTTGAACGGCAATTTTTCATCAACTTGCGCTTGCGAGCCGGTTTCTTTTACCAAGTGTTTCGGAGTTGCAAAACCTTCAACGCCGTAAGGCAACATTACAACTGCGCCCTTATCAACCACATCAACTATAACGCCATCGTGAACGCTTCCCAATGTGAATACGGTTTCGAATTGTTCCCACGGATTTTCTTCTAATTGTTTGTGCCCGAGGCTCAAACGGCGATTGTCTTTGTCGATTTCAAGAACTGACACATCAATATCGTTGCCGATTTGAGTAAATTCCGATGGATGTTTGATTTTTTTAGTCCACGAAAGGTCTGAAATGTGAATTAAACCATCAACGCCTTCCTCTATTTCAACAAATACGCCGAAATTAGTGAAATTGCGAACTTTCGCAGTATGCTGACTTCCGGCAGGATAACGCTCTTCGATATTTTCCCACGGGTCAGCTTTCAACTGCTTGATACCGAGCGACATTTTGCGCTCGTCGCGGTCTAA
>Ga0136643_10003306_pt1 | contig 21656 bp, 12 predicted proteins | sample TergutLab28metaG_FD_96883 | JGI IMG/M metagenome (GOLD analysis project Ga0136643, IMG submission 96883) | Labiotermes labralis P1 segment gut microbial communities from Petit-Saut dam, French Guiana - Lab288 P1 (version 3) (version 3) | ecosystem: Host-associated > Arthropoda: Insects >...
CTCCATTTTGTTACATTGAGTGAATAAATTCTTTTTATGGATTGGTAAAAAGGAGGTAAAAAATACCTTTGGTTTTACTTATGCAGTGTTGGGGGGGGAGGGAGGCGTAGTGTACATGACACACCTTTGAGAAGTGGGGCTGGTATAATTGCTGTAACTTAAGCAATTAAAGATAATTTACATTTAACATTCTGGCACTTTTTCATCCACTGTATATAATATACTGTACCATATAATTGTTGGTCACTTATAAAAATGCTCCCAAATATGATCCAGTATACATGCCTTTGTATGTTAACATTTCAGGGGAATGCAGAGTGAAATGCAAGCCAAGTTTGTGCACCCCTACCAACATGAGTTTTCTAGCAAGACATGGCAATGTGGAGCACAATTCCTGGCCACCATGCCACTTTGGTCTCCACAGGAGATGCTCTCTACCCCCAACATGTATTGCACTGAGTACTGCCACATTGGCACTGGCTGGCCTGTACGAGAGGTTATTGGTACAGGGAAGTGCTGTTTGTGAAACTGAAACAATTATGTTCTGTTACATAAAAACAATATGATGTCAGTAATTCTGAGATTATAAATTGATGTGGGAGTGTGAAATAAACTGCAAGAGGATCAAAATATTTTTACTTTACATTCCCTCAGATGATGGGTTGAGAAGGGTTACTGCAGTGAAGAGTCAGGATTCTTCTTACAGAATTACCGAGTTCTGTGCCATCTATTTTGTTATCAAATCATTGTGATGTATATTTATGAGCTGCAAAGGCTCTGTCAGCAAAATGAATGGGTATGGGCTGGATGACTGCCCTGAAAACTGCCAGTGATTCAATGCAAGGAAGGTATTTTTCTTGTCAATACATACAGAACTGCTCTCATAACAACACAGCCTCCCACCAATTTGACAGTGTAAAAAGTCAGGGCATGCTTCTGACCACTTACCCCCATCAGCTTAGGAATGCAGCACTTTTCTACCTCGGCTCCACATTAATAACAAGGCATAATGCTTACGCACTGGAACAACCTGTAACAGTACAGATGGATTACAAAGGATGCAACTGTATGCATATTCATTACAATCCATGCTTAAAAATGGATGGAATTTTACCTAGTCTCGGTAGGCGAACGTATTTACACGCCAGCACGTCCTGAAACTCTCTCCAGATTAATTTGACGCAAAGGTCTGGTATGAAATTCTTGTTCCGAAACGTTGCCATTGTAAAATCCTGCGTGCTATCAATTTAGCACTGTGTGGTTTCGATTAGGAACCGGGAAAAATTAATTTATGGAGAAGCTGATGCTCTAATCAACCCTACTAGTATGAGACATGAAGAGGCGAATTTTGTTGTATGAAACCAAAACCACAATCTATCACAACTCACTGCAACAAAAGCTTCGATTTCAAATGATTGAACAGGTAAGCATGCTCCACGTCTATTTTTCCTGTTATTCTGGCCGCCTTATCTTACCCGCCTCAACGGAAGTAAACACAGACGCACTACGTCGCACACATTCATAACCATGCATCAGAGTACATAACCCCCACCACGGACACTGTTACAACCCACATACTATAGATCAACTTGTATACCACAGACGATCCGTCCGCGCCACAGAACGTAACATTCTTACGTCCGATGGTGGCACCACCAGAGAGTTTTAGTGAAGTGGTACTGCACTGATCGTGAACACGGCGGTAAAGGTTAATTCGTGGTATTGACATGAAAATGGCAGCTGCTAATACAGAGGTATATGAAATTACTGAGTGTTTACAGATATTGTGAATAACATTCCACTTCATACACTGACGAACTTTAATTGGAACATTTGCATTTTCTGTACGAGACCTAACCTTAAATGTTACGTAGAAGTCGAATTCCGATTTGTGACTTTTGCTCTACGGTATTGCAGGAGAATCTCGTATTGGAGTTCAAAGCTCTAAGAGAAATACGAATTGATATGCACTGCTTGTTGGAGTTGATGAAGTATGTTCGTAAAGACCTTGAAACAATGGCAGAAAATTTGGAGATGCTAGAAGGTATTTATTACTGACAGGCGTCCTATTTGGTGTTCATTGTGGTATTAATGTAACATACATAGCAGGTCATCGACTAGTTTGGCCAGTAAAAGGTCAACATCTTCAATCAGTTTAATTACCATTATTTTTCAAATCTGTAATTTTTGGTGCTCCAGATTATATTGTTGAGTTTCTACCATCCAAGTCTTATGTAAACACACACTTGGTCAGATTCAAATTAAACTGTCAACCTCAGGCACTACCATGTAACTAGTAAAGTCTATGTCTGCATGTCAGCTTCATTTACATGGTCCTTTCTTTTCCCAAGAAGCAAACATAACAAACTTTTTTAAACACGTTCATATTTTTGCTGTGCACATATTAAAACCACTCTGTCCGTACATATGCTCAAAACAATGTGAGAATCACTACAAATTTTCAGTAACTCTAAACAGAAGATTTCACGAAAAAGTGTCAAGGTGTCAGTGTTTAGTTAGATTGGATAGTCTTGATGAATAATAGGGGAAGAAGCTGTACGTGCCATCTGGCATTCATCTCAACCACTACACTCACAATATGTGCAGAAAAGCTTCGTGCAAACATTTTGGCAAAAAATGAAGCACACACTTTTGTGTCAAATTAAAAATATGCAGAAGGGCAGTGAAGACCCTAGAATTGAAGCATCTTGCACCTTTATGACTTTGTGTGTTCAAAATAAGCAGTGGTGTTTTGAACATGTGCAAAGATACCTGAAGTGTCATGACTGATAAATGAGGCTGGGTCACACCTGAGTTTGTGGGTGTACACTTGTAGAAATTTATACTGTATTTACCCAAATATACAGTAGGAACCAAGTTACTGGAAGACAAATCAGGAGGGAAAGAAAAGAAGGAATATCTTGATTAAGGTGGCTGGATGATTTTGAGTTGGACTGACTTGAGGAATATGGGTGTGAAAAGATGGAAAACAAAAGCTGTGTGCACAACAGAATGGGCATGTCATGAGGGAAGCCAAGGCCATAATTAAAGAGCTGTAGTGCTCAAGAAGAATAAAAGAACCCCCTTCAGTCTTTAGTTTTCAGAAAAATATGTATCAACAGTGTGTTTTAACTTTTTGATTTTGCCTCCATTGCTTCAGATTATGAATTAAGAAAGAAATGCTTATGATTCTCCGGTTGTTACTGTATAAAAACTGTAACTCATTCTTTTGGGACACATAAAAGTGTGGACCATGCTAGAATTTTTTTTTGCCATGAATACACTAAATTCTTAGTTGATTTTTCATTGCTTGGCTACTGGTGCATGTATTGTGCAATTCTGCAGTGCCATGCCTTTAAATAATAGGATAATGGAGAACATGAGTATATATTCATAACACTGTCATGATAAATCACCAATTTCATTATTTCAGAGCAGTTTGCTTTAAGAAACACTAGTCAAAGATTTGGTGCTTGCACTAAGAATTGTATAAATAATTACCTTAGTGTCAGTTACTTGAGCTTGCGATGGATTTGTTCTCCACTTATTAAAATTTTCCAAAAATAAGTGTACTCTGTACACTCACCAATGTGACAGTTTTATCAAATCTTAGAAAGTGGTAAAGGAATCTACTGCCAGTCAAAAATGTATGAATTCCTTTTTTCAGCTTTGAACAAGGATGTGTGTCGATCAGTCAACGAGGAAAAGAAAACAGAAAACAACACTGACTAAACTGTACTTATTGATTAAAGATATGATTTTTTTTGTATGTCTTGTTCTTTTACTGCATCACTGCATGTAAAGTCCATCTGTCCAAGCATTTCAATATTCTGATATTAGTGCTATTACCTATGTTCGGATCTGGGTGTAGGCTCTTTGTGCCAGGAACTTTATGAAATCCATTTCCAAGACATTGAAGGTTAACTGCACTGGGACAGTAGTACGAGACTTGTAATGGGTCTGGATGGCTGGGTTCAGGTTCTGGCAATATGACGTATGAGATTTTGTAATCATGTCACCAAGGACAACTCTGGGTCCATTTTTAAGTTTGCTTATGATTGCAGTATGATAATTTCTTACATCAGAAATATACATTTCCCAGTTACTAAAGCAGATGCAACCTGTCTCTCACTTGCTCAACAAAGGCAGAGGAATGAAAGATTTGGAGGGTGCACAGAAAGACTGGTTTACTTCCCAGCTAGCTGTTCAATGATGATCATTCTTTTCATGTCATACTTTACATTTTTACTTTGTACAAAGAAAATGACAATTTTATTAGGGAAGGAAATGAAATTGGCCTTGCAGTGCACTTTAACAGCAAAACAGAAATGCCATACAAGAAACTCAAAAAATAATCACTGAATCTGTGAGCCATGCAAATAAAATGCTGTTTTTTATAACACAAAATTGATGCAGAGGGTTTCTAAACCCTTATTCAGACAAGTCTCCACATGGATCATTAGAATACTGCAAAATCTCCATACACGATAATACAAGAAAGCATGAACAAATATTTATGCCTCAATTGCATTTTAATTAGTATTCAAGAAATCTATGACGTTAAGACATGAGGGAGTGGATGCAAAACTACACACTTTTAACCTCTGTACTAGACCAAAGCAAGTTGCTGGCTTCATTCTTGCATCCCCTTCACCAGTACCAGAGATGGTCAAGTAACGGTTGCAAAGCAAAAGCCTCTCTCCAGTCACTGTACTGATTTGTTCCAGTTCATGGCCACCATGACTGGCAAATTTAAACTAAAGCATTCCAGTCTTTTGGGATGTTGCATTGCACCACTTGGAAATTGGTTCCTGCCAGGCCTGTGGTGCCATCATCTCCAGGGGCAACAAAAATAGCCACATGGATAGGGAGGGGGCCACCCACAGTCCCTCCTGTACCCTCACCACCCATATTTATTATATCACACCCTATTTTCCCTGCATCTACTCTTGGACTGCTTGCTCCAGAAGATGAAGGCACTATGATCCTTCAAAATGCTGGGCACTGCTTATCCAGTAACACAGCATAACATCCCAGAAGACTCAAATCTTCAGTACCACCACTCTCTACCAAGTTTATTCTTTACCTCACTGACCAATAACACATCTCGCTTAACCACCCTTTGCTTCATATCCTTACCCATGATTACTATGTTGAAAATTTACCGACTGACATATTGCATGCAGAAAATCGATGAATACACACCACAGTTCCTTGGTGTTGTGAGATACCAAAACAAACACCAGCATAATAGCCATACAAACTTCAAATATGTCTGACCAAAGACAGTCACTTGTCACTGGAGATCCAGGGATTTGCAGTGGATGTGGCAGGAACTTTGGTAGTCCATACTTACATATTACTGCCTCTTAAGGTGTGCAATGGACTAGACCAGTTGGAAAGTTGTCACCTCAGTTAATCTGCTTTGGTCGAGGAAGTATTTCTATAGTTACTGGATTCAGTTATGCAGTTTCTAAACTACAAGACATTGTAAGTGGATGAAACAGGAATGAGGGATTTTGTAATGTATCCATTATTATGTACACATCTTTTTTATATACAACTGTAAAATTTTAAACATTCATAAATAGTATTCTGTGACCAATATAAAATGAATGTCTCCATAATAATTACACAAATTTTAGCTTAGCAGCAGATTGCCCCATAGACTGAATCAGCAACTTCCCTGTGCTAATACCTGTTTAAGCCACCATGATAAGCCACTATTCTAACATGTATATTGATCATTAAAAAACTCACTAGGTGCAGTACCTTGGAAATGGTCACTGGCAAGAGAACTGCCCCTGCAGTACAGTGGTACTAGCCTAAGAGATCAAAAGATCTTGGATTTGATCCCAGTTGTCATCAGTGTGTTTTTAATAATAATAATAATAAAAAAAACACACACACAGGAAACCAGAACATTATATTGTTTTACCAAATCAAAGACTGAAACCCGTGCAATATTTTTTAATATCCGCATCCAAATATGACCTGAATTATACATCATCATAGCAATTTTTGTTGAAGATATGTTGTGCCAGAATGAAACAAAGATTGACGGCTCAATAAGTATCAAGCATTTGATTCTTGTTTCAAAATATGCTTTCTTCTTTAGAGTATGTGCTATGAGGGCACAGTCATTTAATAACCAGCATTTATGAGGACATCTTCCCCCCAGCATACAAACAACATTGACCATCACCTCGTATGTGGGAGGATCAAAAAGTACCTGGAACTTCAGCAAAATCTGTAGTAAGAAGGATATGGTAAAAGGAAAGATAGAGTTCACCCTAGAAGGCCCAGAGGAAGCGTAGAGGTACAGCCTTCTCTTTCTTTAACCTTGGCGTTATATGGGGGTGGGTGATCAATGCAATATCCCAGTTGCTTTATGCCCAGAAAACACCCAGTACCTATTGTATAAGAAACTGTGTGGGTCCCAAGGCTCGTCTGAATGGGTGCGGAAAATCTTGCCCCCAACAGGATTTGATCCCTGGAATGTCCACTCCGTAGTGTGTCGCTATACTGACTATGCTATCCCAGCCCACAGTAAGTATGATATGTATGAACCTAACTTAATCACTCTTGAGGTACTGCCAATTGGATTGATGCTTTGACTCAAGTCACAGGCAAGGACCCAAGATTTGTCAACAGTAATATCTCTCATAGGACGCCTGCTAAGAACTTAATGCACGTCTGCTATCCAACCTGAGACATTAAGAGCACTTGTGACATATGTCCACCAACAGCAGACTGTGGCACAGTAACATGTCTCAGCCTGATCTGGCTTGCTCCATATATAGCACACGATTTACCTCTGCAAATTCCACCCGTATCCCCCACTTTAATCTTTAACAGACACACATGACAATGCTGTTCCATTAAATGCACATCATTCATCCAAACGGGCAAACACTGTCCCAAAGTGGGCACCTAAATTGAAAAGTGCTCCAGCCACAACAGTAAATGTGGCATTTAAACTGGCATACAGTAAAGGTTAACAGATGTGCGGTTATCTTGATAAAACTGAATAATATGGAAACTTTTTGATCCTCCCATGTAGTTCAAACAGTGCATTTTTTATATGCATTCAGTCCGTGACAGACGGAAAATATGAAACAACCACATCATTATGCCATCACCAAGCAGCTTTATAGTAGATGGAAATCTGATGGCTAAACATAGAGCCCAACATATATACTGCTGGTGGCCATCTTTACTTTAATACAGGCCATGGGCATTGCAAATATGTACTAACATAGACATTATCTGACAATATCAACAGAAGATACAGCAGACATTAAACAAACACACATTAGACTTGAAAAACATACATAATTAGAATGTGGTGATACCAGATTGCATGTTCCCTCTGCCAGCCATCATCCTATCAGAATATCACTGCACAGTTCCACCACCTCAAAAATCAATTCTTTTACTCTTGCCAGAATTCAGAAACCCTTGCTTTTCTGCCCATGTTACTGGCACTGTGTACCAAATTCAGTGTTAAAACTTCACAGCTGAACACAGTGTTGAAACTATTCAGTGAAACTGGTCACAAACACAAGCAATTTGTTGCAGTTATTTGTTACATAGACTTATTTGTAACTATATGGACATGAATAAGATGACCACAATAATTTAATATACGAGTAGGAAATCCTTGCCATCAGTGGAAGTTAAATCCTTGAAAAATCCTGCTAATGGTAAAACCAAAAATCCACAAAACCTTGTAGGTAAATTAATAATTAATAAACACAAAAATATTTTTGTTGGTGTTCAATGGAACAACATACCTCTTACAATCTGAAAATTGTGTAAGTGGTCACACAATGCAGAGTGAATGGTGGAGGGGCAGACAGAAGACTTGTGAAGAAAGGGATGACCTTCATTGCTATGCCATCTACATAACCTGTACAGTGTCATGACAGTCTCCATCTCATGCTTCTATTTCAGACACCTACCCATGAATTGGTCAAACTGAAAGAAATGACTGTCTGAGGTATCTGCCACCTGCACGCCTTTCTTCGGAGCATTAACAGTCAGCTGAGGCCTTGACATGTCAGAATCTTCTTGTTCACTGAGTGCTGTCCATTGTTCAAGGTTCGCCTCTTCAGTTAACTCAGCAGCAGGAGAACTGACAATGCCCCAGTTATCAGCCTCCTCCAATATGGGAATCCTTTGGGAACTTTTTGTGCTAACATGAGGGTTCTGTATTTCCTACTGCCAGTTGGGAAATCCCTGGAAGTCATTAACTGCTTCAGGCCAAAGCTACTTCCAGCAGCCATTCTGAGTTACTGACTCAGCTAATCCATGGCCTCCTGCTTGCTCACATCCATGATGCTGCAGAGTGTACAGTGAGGGTAGTAATGCATGAATATCATGGAGATTACTACGCTGAGTGGCTACAGTGGTGAGGTGGTTTTCTTGGGGATACTCAGTACAGTTATTTTGATGGTCAAGACCAAAATCCTGCAGATTCAAGAACACTGAGGCCCTACAATGCTAGATTCTTTGACTTCAGGTACCACTCATCCTCATGAACAAAGCAACTGCTGAACCAATCCTGCAATAACTGCTTCATCACCCAAGCCTCCCTATTTGACCTCCATAACACTTGCAAATTAGGTGTTCTTCAACAGTTTGTTCTAAAAGCTGTGCAAAGAAAGGTCAAAGTACATTCTGTATTGCACATCATATAGCTAATGAGAAAGACAGGTGGGCAGGTGCAGCCTCTTGTGTATTACTCTGTGTGTCCATTCACGCATGACCATGAATGAGCACAAGACGTACACTATAACGCAAAAGGACCGTCAAAATAATTCTTTCATGAATGTGCAAGACCATGATCCACATATACGAAAGAGGCAGAACCAAAAGAAAGCCATCTTCAGTCTGAATCTGAGCGAACCAGGCAATCTGTTCATCAGCTGGCAGAGGGAAAACTTTCATACAGACAGGTACTGTTACAGATAAAATCCTTGGACTGTGTAGATCTCATCTACATTTAGAACATCTGGTAAGGTGTTCATGTGAACACACTTCCTTTGAAACACATCACTGACATGATTTTGAACAATGTCCATCACCACTGCAAATAAAATAATAGTACATGATTTGAAAGCAGTGTGCTTTCACAACACTGCAAAGTATATTTTATTTGCACTGATGATGGAAACAGTTCAAAATCATGTCAGTGATGTTTTGCATGTTAGACCATTGTCAAAGAACTACGTGGTACACTTCCTTTGGATTACAGCTGCTCTTGAAAAGAACATCTTATATAGGATACCTAAAAGAAATGGAATGAAACCTGATCCAAGTGATAACTGAAAATCTTTGCATCATTTGAGAAATCAACCTTACATAATACAGACTAGATGCTTTTACACATTATAGGGAAAAGCTTAAACTAAAAAAAGAAGCATTGCACCATGTTTAAATTACAATTAGAGCTATATGTAGAAAATTACAGACCTTTACTTAGAAAGGTATGTGTTACTTCCCAACATTCTACACACCTACAGCTCAAACATAATTTCAGTTCAGTTCAAATAATATGATAGTAGACCATAGAACAACCAGGGTGACTGTGCTGCTATAGAAATAAAATAACATAACTAAAAAGACCTTCATAACTATGATACAATAAATTGTCATTATGTGTGAACTGCTAGCATATGGAACATGTGGAGGCCACTTATTAACACAATGTCTAGGTTCAACCACCCCATACCTGTGATGCTATAAAGGACATGAGCCAATGGGCTTATGAATATGACATTCCTCACCACTGCCATATAATATGAACACAGACCCTTCATCCATTTATATTATATCCTTGGAATTTTTTTCAATGACTAACACCCAGTTATGAGGGCTGAAAGGTACTTGTAATAAAATTAAAGAGTTTAACAACATATCACCTTTAGTTTCTGAAGTCTTGTGACACACCTGACTGGTCCAACACTGCAGTTACAAGATGCTGCAGCTGTTACCAACCTTACGAAACAGCTGAACTTGTAACATGCTATCACAGGAGCTGTGCACGTGTACTACGTCTCCTCCTCAACCACGAGATGAACGCGTGAACAAAAAGTGGCCAGAGGATTACAAACACGCACGTTCTTGGCGACAGATCAGGGAATGGCCACCACACTGGGTGTCCACTGTTTTGCCACACCTGTAAAAGCAGTGAATCAGCTGAATATAACCTATTACCTGCATGTAATGTGAGTGAACTCCTTTCAGCAGCTAAGCTCACACACACACACACACACACACAGTCTTGTGTTAGGTAAAGCACTCATTTAATACTATTTCAGTTATCCCTCAGTTGTTGTCCCTCTGGGAAAAAAGCTAAATGGAGATTTTATCATGTTTTACCTTTCACTGGTTTAATACATTCTCCAAAATTCACCAGAACTGATTTTCACAGCTTCAATAAAAGCTGTGCAGTACTGTTCTGTAGTTATACTGTATATGTGTTGGTATTCATCTGTATCTTCCTATGAATCTGATACTTCACACCCAAGCTGTTGAATAATTTGGTCATTTATAGCCATTGTTTTAATGCTTTCCCAGCACCTTACACTGCTTCTGATTTGTTCCTGATATTCTGAGATTATATATTTATAACATAATTGAGACAAGTAATGACCCCTTGTAAATTACTGTATCATATAGTCTTGCAATAAGAGCTTTATTATTGTATAAATAAAGCCTGATCTAAATGTATCCAGACTGAGTTAATTTTTCTTGTAACTATTATCACACTGTGACAGACTTTTTTGAGTATGTCTCGACATGTTCCTTGAAGTCCTCTATCAGTAACACCTCACTACAGACTGTTCGGTCTCACAAAATCATTCCATATAAACAGCAGTATTCATGTCATGCACTGCAATCATGATTTCCAATGGTACGGAATAATGCAAATGTGTAACATTTTGTATGTGTGTGTATATATATATATATATATATATATATATAAAAAGGAAGCTGGAATTTATTAAATGGTTAACTGCCTGTCAAGAGGAAGCCATAATTGTATGCAAGTTTTTTGAGTAGTTCCACTGCCTTGAAGATGGAAACACATTTTTGCATTTGTGACAGAATGTGACAAGAGGTCTGGATGACCATCACTCAGCAGAAATGATGAAGTGTGAGCAAAACTGCATGCTTTCGTAACAACAGATCAAAGACTAACCAAGTGGGAAATATAAGACAATCAAGGAATTTCTTTTGACTTATGCAAGGGAATTTTAATAACAGATCTCACCATGAGACATGTCAGCAAAGATCATCCCACGATTGCTGACAGCACAGCAGATGGAACACTACCTGCCTGCAGCCTCCGACTTGCTCAATGTGCAGAAGCAAATGAAAACTTCTTTATAAAATTGTAACCCTTCCCTCAAAATAAGAACACTGTGAAAGGTAAACAATTTGGAGATGTGGGAACTACCAAATTTAAGGTGATAAAGGAACTTTGAGAGATTCCCAAAACAGTGTATGAGAGGTGCTTCCAGCAATAGAAGAGCCCTTGGAAAAAATGTATCCAACCAGAAGGGGCATACATTGAAGGGGATACATCCATCATCAAGGTAAATTTGTATAGTTGGTTTCACAGCATCTGTCCAGATACTTTATGATCAGGTCTTATACCTGCTGGTCCCTGGTCAAATCACCCTTCAGTAGTTAACACACATTTTAAAACCTGATGTTTCTCTCCAGGGGAGTAAGTGCAGTTTATCAACTTGTAATCACTCACCACTGAATTACGTAAGGATCCAGAAAGGGCAGAAACCTCCAAACTTCTCACCCTTGCAGTTACTCCATCTAGGTCTCTCTGTAGGTGAATTACAGCCTCACAAATCTGACCTGATATGTCATTGACAGGCAGTGAATCAGTCAGTTCACGTGGTATAATGGCAGAATTCAGGTTTGCCTGGACTGAGCTCTGTAGTTCAGTCTGGCTTATCCTCCTGGATGTTTCCACCATTTCTGTATTCATGAAACATTACAGATTTATTCAAGCTCTCCAGTCTTGTAACTTATGTATTCTGATACATTCACCCAACAAACATACTGAATTTATGTGCATATTCATAATCCTCAGATTACATACACAACCAAATTCTACAGTAAAAAAATTAGTATTTTGAACTTCAGTGCTCCTGAGTCATACTACATTACATATTATGGAAACAGTTTATGAAGCAAGTAATGTCTGTATCACACAGCACTCTTGTTTGGAGAAAAATGTCTGCACGTGAACATAACGAAATTCATCTATGTAAACATGTATATTGCCTATTCAGAATGATCTGAACAAGAAGCCTCATCACCCTTATATTTCAACATTTCCTTAAAATATGCCATTAGGAAAAGTCCAAGGAAACCAGAACATACTGAACGGGACATGTCAGATTCTGGTACATGCTGATGATGTTATTTATCGGACAAAAAAATATATACTACACACAACAGAGACATCTTATTTGTAGCCAGTAAGGGGGGGTGGTCTAGAATGAAGTGTGGAGAAAACTATCTGTTCACACCAAATCATTAGAATACAGGATCAAATTATGAAAACAACATTAAAAAACTAAAATTGCATTCACCAAAAAATTAAGAACAGTCTATAAATTTGGAAAATGCTTGTCACCATTCAGCTCAACCTCTCGTCTTCCCAGATTAAAATAAGAATTGCAATTTTATCTGTTGTTATTTATGAGTGCAAAACTAAAATTCATACAAACATACAATGAAAATGACTGTCCTCACCCCTCAGTATCACAGGGTTGTGCCGCTCGCTGGAACGTCCCCTCCTGCCCAGTGTCTCCCTTTCTTCTCCTACTTCTGCATGACCATTCACATGATTCATAACGGCTGAACCAGTAATAAGGCCATTACATACAATTCCTGTTGAGTCATTCTTTTGGATCATGGGAATAGCATTACTGCAGTGATTCAGTTTCTTTGACCCTGATGATGGTCTGCTAAGGGGTGGGTTATCCTTGACTATACGTTCTGGCTCAGCCTGTGTAAAAGTTAAGTACATGGCAATATCATGACAGAAAAAAACTGAATTTGTAACTTCAACTTAGTAGACAACTGTTGAAATAAATCAGGCTTCAGACAAGCCTGCACTGTTAAACTGCCTCACTGATATGCACAGTACACAGTCCACTCCTTCACACATAGTCATTATTTTATGTCAGCATGCCAAATATCAAAGCTCAAATGTTATACTGTAAAATACACAACATACCACAGGCATTTCTGAAAGTGTCTAAAACACACATGTTACTTTCTGACTTAATCTTTAAGCTGTAACAATAACCTTGAATACACTCCCTCTAATCACTGCAGCTGCTTACATCAAACAACTATGGTGAAAGTCTTTATTTACTCACACCCATGCCTAACTTTGGTACTTTACATGCAATATTTTGAGAATGCTCCATGTAATTAAAACATATGTAATATAAAATTTGTGTACTGAACCAAATTATTTCTACTGTACAATCTGAATCAAATTTGAGTATACGAGACACATTTTGGAGCTTGAAAACTACAGTGAAATACAACCATCTAAACCAACATGTATGTTTAAGGATATACAGCCATATATGTATGTCAGTAACATGCCAGCCTTACGTAAGTAGAATGAATAGGCCTATGTTATTACAGCATCCAGAAACCAATGACAATTTCATGTGGTGCTGCAGTCTTCTGAGAAATATACAAACCACGTGCAGAAGCTGTCACAAAGCCCTGAGAACAACTGGGGATGTAACAGACACAGCAATGAACTGAGTCAGGAGATTTTTCTGGGATATACCAAACAGAAATAGAGTGACTCATGAAAAAGTTCTGGGAACAGCGCTAAGCGGTTAAACTACACAGATGTTAGTTTCTATTCTAAATGCCCACAGTCAGTGTCAGTCTGACGATGTCACACAACACACTGACTTACTAACAAGCATTCTGCTACCAAAGCAGTCATACAGGCAAATTCTGTTTCACAGCACACCCCATATGGTGTTGTTTCAGAATGCTGTATAAGTGGCACCTAGTGATGTTGCATCAGATGTTTGAGGTAATACTCCACATTTCCTTTACATCACACTGATCCTCCAGGAAATTAACATACAGAAGTCTCTACATATGGTTTCAGTGTTACCAAATTGTTGTTTAAGGTAAACAGAAAGGGGCAATTATGTGACCATAAGGTGATACAGGTTAAGTAACACTCAATCTGTAAGTAAATGGCTTGCACATGCCTAAGAGTGACATGTAGTCTGAGAGGTCATAGATACTGAGGGCAGATGGTACTGACCTCCACAGTGTCAATAAACTCCTCCTCCTCATCATCATCATTTGGGTCAGGAGGCAGTGGTGAGGCTGAGTAACTGCTGGCCGGACTGGTCTCTAGGCTCGATGTGATACGGCCATTTGCAGCAGATGTTGCAGGCATCCTGTGTGGTGAAGCCTCACGTGATGCTGAAAAATAATGTGTCCAGTTCTGTGTCCATGTACTCTGATGTCTAAACGGAGCATACACTGTGTTCCATAATTAATTTAGCTTTTGACATGCGAATAACAGCAACATTAAAACTCAAGTTACATTTCACTCACAGAATTTTGTGACAGTTCTGCGAGGGATGTTAAAATTAATAGATCTAGTCTGGTTATTTAAATAAAAATTTCTTTCATGATCAATCATAAACTGAACTGAATTATTTTTAGAATTTTCTCATATTTCTGGGATATATGAATTATCACTTCATTACAAATTTCTCTATGTCCTGTATCACTTATTCATACGTATCTTTCTTCTTGTTTCCCTTTTTTCTCTCATTATGCTTTGTATATTGTTTCACATGTATCCCTTTCCTGCTTTAGTATTTAAAGTACCATTGCATCTTCCAGAACAGACTGTGGGAACACAATAAATGCTCATGCAGGCAGGCAATGTACCACCCACTTCCTTCTACATCAGTACTCACTGCTTTCTGTTTAAAAAAGTTCCAGATGGGGAAGAAGTGAGTGGCTAAATGAAAGGGTCACAGACATTTAAGAACACTGCATAAAATGCAAGTATTTGAAACTCTAAATGGGAGGATATTTATGTATGAGAACTGAAAGGGATGGGAGGATTTGACTTTTACCTCCATTAATGTAGCATCCTTGGTGTGACTTAAAAAAATTGATCAGAAAAGCAGTTCTCCTAAGCCCTACAGAGAAGTGAGATTTAATATACAGAAGCCTTGAACCTACTGCTACATGTCAACTGCATTGTTTTTATGGGATGAGATGGTGCAGTAGGTTGAAAATGGCATTATATTTTGAACAACTTGTGTTAATATGAATTTGTAAGCATCTGAACTGCACATTATATGGGAAACATTTGTATGAGATACTCAATATCTCTACTCAGCAACAGTCAATATCTTATTTGAATTTCTTGCATTCATTTGTTGCCTTTCATGGTACTTTCTGGCATTCTACACAGATCTGTTCTGGGACCCTTGCATTTCAATATGTTTATTAATGTCCTACGGAATGTAACTAACTACTCTACACGTCTTCTTTCTACTAATTATACCAATATTTCCTATGCTATGAATTCAATAAATGATTGTACGCTGCTGCTATCTGATACTAATTCTGTATGAAATTTATCAGCTGCTGATTTCATGAAACTTAAGATCTCCTATTCATTATCTTCATAAATGATTAATTCAGTGTAATTAAGTACTCTATGATATATTTTACTCACTACCAGCATCAGTACTCTTTCTCCCATTAGATCACATAATGATCATACTCTGCTACAATCTGATACTGATTCCATCACAGGCTGTTGTATTCCTGATTTCATGAAATACAGAATTAGTAAAACCAGATTCATAACTTGCTAAATGAAAATTAACATTCTGATTTGTGATTATAAACTCTGTGGTTTTCTGTATGACCTGTACTGCCTCTTATTAAAAACTGTGAAACATTTAATAATAATAATAATAATAACAACAACAACAACAACAACAACAACCGAGTCCATCATTCCTTCTAGGAACATAGGTTGTCTAAGAGTCCTTTCCACTTCTGTCTATCGGCTGCTAAGAACCTTAGTTCATTCCAGCTTCTACCCGCTTCCTTAATTATCGATTTTCTCCAGCTGTTTTTCGGTCTTCCTCCCTTCCTATTTCCCTGATGGTTCCAAAGACTGGTTACAATATATGCTAGCACAATGCTCCAAAAATTTTGAAGAAATCTAAGACTCACCTCGAAATTCTAGACGCCAGAAGTGTAACATTGAGTATTTTCTGTACTCAGAACCCCCACTATGGAGTGGCCTGTGAAACATATTGTTATCTGGCGCCTTCTGCCTGGTGTAGGTGAAGTGATGCACAAATTTATGTAGGGAAAGAACTACAAAATTCAAGCTAAATACATTAGGCGCCGTCGACCAAGCGACCGGATTTATGAATCTCTGTGCTAGACATCGTCTAGATATGCAGCCATTTAAAGGAACTTGTATTTTTTTTAATATGATTCAGGTTCCTTAGTGCGATGGGGAGGAGTCCCACGGAAAGGATTCTTACTGTAACGCATCCTGCATGAAGAGTAAAATATTCTGAAAATACAAAAAGATAAAATAGTGTACATCCGGCCTCACTGTACGTCAATTGACTTAGATAGTATGCTGGGGCAAAATACTTTGCAGAACGAGCGCCGAAAATAGATCTCTGAGAAGACAAGGAAAAACACTTTCCTTTTAAATATTCAAGCAGACTCAACGAGCGCTGTGATTCAGCGAAATTGAACGGACATGACGTTAGATGTTGTGTTAGAATCATGTGTTTAAAGTTGACATAGCTTTTCTTGAGTGACGTTAACAGAACTGTGTACGCAAGTGTAAGATATGATGGGACGGAGAGGAAAATAGAGATACTGCTTAAGTCTGATCCTAAAATATAAATTGCTTGACATCTGCTGGGTTATAACTAGGTAATAAATCAGTCTACAGCGAAAGATAATTCATATGACACAACTTAGAGGAGATATGGTTTAAAACGTTGCAGGCCTTCATGATCAAAACTGGAGACTGACCGAGACTGAGACTCGTACCACTCTTCTGAGGTTTTTGTGAAAATCTTCTCCATTTTGATTTCTTCTCTAATATATCTTCCATCTTCAATTCTTCAAAGATGTCCAGTCCAGATGTGTCTTTTTTGTTCTACTTTTTTGTTTATTTCTTAAGCTTTAACGCTTCTCTTACGAAATATATGTCATAAGAAGTTCAAAATTCATTTTCAAATTTTCATGTATGTTCGTTTGTTTAAGAGACCATTTCATCAATATTCCCTTAAGAACATTATTTTAGAAACTTGATTTATTTCTTATCAAATCTTATAATTAAACATATTTCACGCCTATATATTCTGTTGAAACTGCAATTATACAACATTATATTAGCCATTATTAGTAAATCTACATCCTTAACAAGAAAAGTGACCAACATACTAAGTCTCGGTAGTGTTCCCCTGCTAGTATTTCGAAACGTAGTGCGTAATAAAATCTCTTTCGAGAATAATCTAGAGATTTAAAACTTTAAGGTAAATCGAAATTTTGAATATATATTTGTAATTTTTCGGAGTAATTACCGATGAAGATCCTTGCACTGAGAGACAGGAACAACATTTCAATTATACTTAATGAGTGGAGTTAAACTGTTTTAACTCTACAGTTATACGTGAACAAAACGAAGAAACCGTGAAAATTAATGAGCTTTAAACATAATGAAATAATTAATAAACTTAAAATTGTATGATGGAGAAGATCAGGAAAGGTAAATTAATATTCATCATATAAGAGACTATGAAGTCCCGGAGATGAGTAGAGGTAAATCTCTACTCTTTTTTAATAACCTTGACACTAGATGGGGGTGGGTGGTCAACACCTCGCTCTGCCCCATTTACCCCCAATAAAGAGACCCGGTAGCCATTTTACAGGAGTTGGTACGGTCTATCCCAAAGCCGGTGTGGACGGTTGCGGAAAATCTCGTCCCCACCTGGATTTGAACCCCGGAACTTCCAGCCAGTAGCCAGTCGTTATACTGACAACGCTACGCTGACGCACCGAAATTAAAATAAATTATTACTAAGCGAAACATATTTCGTATATTTTTGTTACATGGCAAAGTCACTAATATTTGTGAATTAGAATTATTTTTAACTAGCCTATTTTTTGCGTAATTACGATTCTAGTTTTATATGTCTTCGGCCCGTTACTTACGATGATTTAATTAATTATGTTAATTACAGATTCATTTTACAAAAATAAGTTGATATATAAACTGGTCACTCTAACATTTTTTATCCCTTAAACAGGGATTCGGGTTTTTCCTGAGTTTTGTCAGATTATATTTGAGGGATGTTTGGCCGTGCGTCTTCCTCATGAAATAAAGTGAAATGCCAATTTGATGCAAATACGTAATTTTATTGATGTATTCTTAGCTCGACATGCTGCAAATCAATATCTAATGCTGCTGATGATGGGCGTATGCGCCCGAAACATGTCGAGCTAAGAATACATCAATAAAATTAGGTAGTTGCATCAAATTGGCATTTCACTTTATATCAGATTACATATCTTTTTACCCTACTTAGAAATGATCATTAAGAATTTGTGGAAAAACAGACGACTGGAATGAAAATGTGACGATATTTTCCAACTGTTGACATCACACGAAACTATGTCAAGAGGAACATCCATGTGCGTTGTGTCTGAGCTTCATAATTCATGGAAATTCGTTGTTTTTCCATTCCTTTTCATGCATATGAATGAAACGCGCTTGAAATCAAAGTATCACAGCGAGTGTTCATGAATAAGGAAAGACAAGGGTTCGGGACCCTCAATTAGTGAACAGAAGAGAAATGGAGATGTGGTGTACAAAAGCGACATTTTGTACAATGATTGATTACCCACTCATGTTCCCCGTTCCTTTTCTCTTTTTTTTCCGGCGGTTGGTTTTAGACTTAAAACATTCTAGTTTAGCTTTGAAGTCACACATAAGGAAGGATGTTCAGCAAAATCCCCTCATCTAAACAAGTGAGTAAGATAAGCAAATATGGTTTGAAAGAACCGTGTTCTCACTAGCTCTCTACTCTGTCTGATGCTACATGTTGTGAAGTATAAGCACTTCAGAAGGCTACTTCTAGCTTGCTGGAGCGTACTAGTTCGTTGCCCTAAGAGATGTCCTGTCCTCATTAGTCTACTCCTTTTGGTTTAAAGGTCACGATTACGCAAGACAGCAGGACCCTCAACCGAATCTGCTCTGCCCCTTTGGCCTCAGAACTACTGGCTCTAAAATTTCCATATTTCCATTTTAAACAAGGCAGTGAAGATTTAAGTGTGACATTTATAATGAATAAATCCGATTACGGGAAGGTCTCTGCTAAGGAAAATGACACAGTTCGTCCAACACTTTTTATGATCAGATTATGTCATTTTATTCGATCGCTTTTAACAAGAGACTTAGTGAGTTGTTACCACACCAAGGTTGTAAATTTCAGAGCTCTCAATAACAAGTTGGATCCGGGACAGTTTAGTCACTGGGGTGTTTAGATTACGGCGTGGACAACCAAACGAATCATGGTTCGATTCGAGGCAAAGGAAGAGATGTTTCTATTTTCTAGTTAGTATAGAACAACAATGGGAAACATCCACTCCCTCCTTAATGACTACAGGAGTTTTTTCTTTTAAGATAAAGTAGCCGGAGCGTGAAGCTGATCATTCACTTGCATCCAGTGCCTACGTTGATAAAAAGAGGAGCTATACCTCCATTTTCTCATATACCTTCATGGCGTGTACTTTAGTTCTTTGAGTAGCAAGCAGGCGTAAAGTAAGTTCTTATTCTGAAGGATGAGTTTATTATGTGGAAGAAGTATGAATGGTAAAATATGTGGTGTTTTGAAATTTACTCTGAAACGTTCTTGTTTAATTCATTGTTTTCAACAGTTTTACAACAAACATGCGATTATAGTGATATTCGTAATTGTAATACATGTTACAGCAAAGCCAACAGTAATAATGGTCATATTTTTTAGATTTTTTAAGGAACGTGTACTCTCTGTCCACATAACCTACATTCTGCATCTCGTCAGTCACTTAGATTCTGAAGACGGAACCTTCAAGTTCCTGCAAATCTTCGTCAAAACCTTTCACTGCCACATTGTGCCAAAATCCCCGAAAGAATTTCCTTGTGGAAAATAAATCACCCTGTCAATTTAACATCAAATAAATGCCGTTAAATTCAAATCATAAGCAAAGTAACGTCATCACTCCAGGCAAAATGCAATTTTGAAAAGTCCTTCCTATCACATGCGGCGATCAGATTTCTCTTTGCCTCTCTAACACTCGCAGGTATATCCAGAAATTCTTCTGTACCGTAGGGAAATCTTCAATATCATAATTTTTATAACGTCTTCCAAAAGCACAGTGGCCAAGTATCCTGGTCTACCGCAGATCTAAAATAACTTTATCCCACCAACGCATTTATCCATGAAAATATCTGGAAAAAAAAATGATAAACTTTGCGACATCGTGAAAATCCCTGTTGGCAATGTAATTAGGAACGCTTTCAAGTTTAAAATTCACCGTCCTCTAAAATGACATTCATATGATCCTGGTACATTTGTCCAGCACCCTATATTGCATTTGCTCTTAAATTTCTCCTCGTTTATTCAAATATTCTTTGAGTTCTGTTTTACGTAGGTTTACTACGTTGATTTGTTTACAACTGTAACGGTGTGTCTGCTAGCATGAATCAACAAAATGTGTTTGCGGATCCAAGCAACTTCCATTAGTCTGGTTGAAGTAGTCTCTGGAAATGTTGTCAAAACCCGTAGCGAACGCTGTAACTTCGTGCAGGAAGAGAGAACCCTGGAAAGTTTGCTAACAGTTTCCGGGTTGTTGGGCTGCGTCAGGATGGAAACAGTTGCCACCGTTTTTGTGTAACTTTCCGGTTTTCACGATAAAATATTTATTTTTCGGTAACCTGCCCTCAATGAAACCGATACCGTGTGCGTGGAAACCGCCTTAGAATAGTGGAAGTATACTCTGCTGATGCGAGATGAACTCAGTCTTAACAAGAAGTTTTTGAATGTTAGTTTTGCATGTATTATATTTGTGTAGCATAGCTTGTTCCAGACTAGATATTTGTTTCGCAATCCATATTGTATCTCGTGTGTGTGTGTTTAGTCAGTCTTCTCCTTTCATATTTAATATCACTGACAAAATCACTGACTCATCGCCTGAATGAGAGAAAAATCAACGAAGCGAAAGAGAGACAGATTCACACACACTCACATTAAAAGACAGAACGGCAACGACGAACGACAGGCTGCTTAATGGAATTACTGACACTCATAAACTTATTAAAATATGCTGAACGATATGGTCTTCCAATGCCCGACTGAAGGTGAATTAATTGTTGCAAATCTGTATATTATCTAACTAAAACTCTAAACTCCGTGGCCTTAGTCCGCACGCGAACTATACCGACAGAGCGGCCGCCGCCGGTCGGCGAAGTTAGTGCCAACTTTTGCGGATAGAGGGGTGTCACGTGGTCAGCGCAA
>Ga0136643_10003308_pt1 | contig 21653 bp, 13 predicted proteins | sample TergutLab28metaG_FD_96883 | JGI IMG/M metagenome (GOLD analysis project Ga0136643, IMG submission 96883) | Labiotermes labralis P1 segment gut microbial communities from Petit-Saut dam, French Guiana - Lab288 P1 (version 3) (version 3) | ecosystem: Host-associated > Arthropoda: Insects >...
AACATTTATGTGACGGTAGGAATGGTGCCTCATAGCTAAGTCTGGTGACTCATGCCATGGTACTGTATTCACCGTTAGTCAATACAGAATAAGTGAAGGTAAAATTCATACACTCCTCTCTAGAACGTATCTCCGATGGAGAGCTACTTTTAATTTTGTTGTGATTAAAATTTACGTTTGTTACTCTCGTGGTCATTTATTTAAAATTAGCACATCTTTTTAAGTGTTGCTCCATGCATCGAATAATTAAGTTTCTTCAGTAAAGTATTTTTCATCTTAGGATTCTGCGTGGTTTACTGGACATTGGATTAAACTTTCATGCACACAGTAAATTTTAGAACTTTTAGAATAAACACTGCCAGTGTTTAACAATTGATTCTCTTACCAACATCATATTGTTTAAGGTTTGTATAAGTACTTAATGCCTAACTAAAGTCTTGCTTTATTAGCAATAAATACGTACGCTATGGTCAAATGACGGCAGTTGGCTTACAAATGTCAACAAAATGTGCGGCCATATTTATAGAGGCGTCTTACCTCTATTTCTACGAATGTACCTAATATTTTGCTGCAGCAGAATCCAGTATCTCTACCAAACTGTACTGTGTGGATGGCATAGAAACAATCTCGTTGATTGAATGTACACTGTAAATTTCGTCTTTAAAGAGAAGGCGCAGTCGTGTGTCACCTTTAAGTCTTGTAAGATTTAAACCTCTTATGCTGTGAGTTTTTTGAGGCAGGGCAAAATCGGTTCTATGATATCTAACCGCATTTCTCATTCTTGCCCGTAGCTAAGATGGGGAAGGAACCCTTTTATGAACAACGCGTGTTAACACAGCAGAGACGGTTGCCCACTTCGTACAGCGGATTATGTGGCTCGATCCCAGGGCAGTCCCTTTGGGCCATTTATTAGGCAAAGTGACAGTGAGACTGGCTTCTTCCTTAGTATTTCTGTGTCCTCTGTCAGTTATTTTACCAGTGCCCCATTAGATTCATCTCGCATCTACGCTGTATACTACATACAATGAGAGCGTGACTAAATAGACTAAATCACAAAAAAAAATCTTAGATAATAACGCTAATAAATCTTCTGCTGAAGGTAAATTTCAAGGTTACGTCTAACATTTCTTAAAGTAGAATTCTGTATTAATGACAGTGTTGAAGAAGATGCTAAAATCCCAGGATTTAACAATGTCACAATTCATTTGAAGGACACGACTGTAAGGCAGTTCCATGTAGTCTTCCGGGTTGTGGCAGTGGGTCCTTTTGTAGGTTGATATCAACGTTTCGGAGGGGTGTGTTACCTCCATCTTCAGAATTGACGCGAGTAGGGTCAGGTACAGTGGGTTAGAGGTGGGTCGGAGATGGAGGCAGCATGCTCCTCCGAAGTACTGTTCCCCACCTACAGAACTACACGGTGTCACAAACCAGAATATTTCAATCTCAACTTTCACTGCCATACAAAACTGAAAACTTAAATCATCTCCATCCTCATAGCCTTATTTTCTAATACTTCTTTAATACTACTTCTCCTGCCGTTTATTGATCTGTCATGGGAATACTGAAAGATTTCTCTCCCACAATTGTGAATGCATTTTGTTTTTATTTTCCGATCTACACGTCTGTCACGCTGAAACCCCCTTACATTTCTTGATGGAGCAATTGACTACAACAAGCCCTTCTTGCGAAACGTAGGAACTTTACATGCCCAAAATGTCTGGTGCCCCCGATATAATCCGAAGTTCTTTATAATGGTCAAAAGATAATTTAATTGGGCCCTTTTCTAAGCCCCAGAAATTCGTTTACAACCTCAGACACTACGCGTTTACACCCATTTTAATATTAACTCCTCCTACTCTTTCGTATCCGAAGTTTTACGACAAAATTGTTTATTTAACCCTCCCGGCATGCTGTATGTTTCGCCATGCTCATGCTTTAACGTTTTAATGCCCTAACTATGTTACGTAACCTGTATAAATTAAGGAGCTGCATGTCGTGTGTATGTCTCCTATTTTTGCCAAATTCCTGAAATTGCAGATATATGCGTGTGATATCACCACTATCCCTGAATTTTGTGTCTCCGTCTTAAACTCTTACAAGTTTGAGCTCTTATCACTAAATATTGCATCTGTGGGCACCTCAGCGCCTAACCTTAATTTCCTAAAATTGTCAATAGAAACATGGCAGAATGCTCGACATTATGTGGTGATAGTGTTACTACTTCAAGTTCTGCAATGATGTATGCAATATGCATTTACCCATAAGGCAATACGAAATTACAAGATGGAAGCCGTATACAAGGTTTATTTAGTTTTCGGATTTGTGGCGATAACTGAAGAAATATTTGAGCTAGACAGCGAAGTTGTTGTACTGAAGCAGATAACAGACGTGCGTGCGCCATGTGTGATAAACGTGGTTTGCAAATCAAAAATCACAATCATGGAGACTGTGTAAAACTTCAAGGTTATATCCGACATATTTAATATAGACCTAGACGTGATTTGTACTACAGTAATTAACTCTTCATAAATTGAAAATAATCCTACACAACAGTAGACATCTATAATTCTGGAGCATAGGAACGTGGGCTTTGTAAGTTCTGCCTACAGCTCTGTTAAGATTTGTAAGCTTCTCTGGAAAGTGCCCTAGTACAATCATTTCAAGCAATTATATTTGGTCATTTAACATCAGCAATATCTGAAAAACAAATTCAAGATTTATGTATTACAACTCTGTCCTTCTCATTTTTAATTGTTGCAGGCTCTTAGTTGATTTAACTCCTTTTCTGAAAAATGGTAATACCGAGGGACTGAATTGAAAAAAAAGAACCTGTTAAAACAGTTGCGGTAATAAAGACTCTTGTCCGTCCTAGGGACCGCGGGGTCTCAGCCGTTGGTCTGAGGCTGCTCGCTTGCTGGGATTGCAGGTTCGCATTTCGCCTTGGGCATGGATGTCTGTCCCTTGTGAATGTTGTCAAGCAGAGGTTTCTGTGAAGAGCCGACCCCTCATCCAGGGGTGTCCTACCGTATGTGTGTGTGTGTGTGTGTCACTGAGTGTGACCAGGTGTTACAATAACCCTCTGTACCTACAATGAGTAGGTACAATATGTCAGACAAAGAAATGAAGAAAGAACGAAAGAAAGAATATATACTGTTTTGTTGTGTTTGCCTTTTCCTTTGTGGCAAAGTTTAAATAGACCGTAATATAATTATAAAAGTTGCTTAATGCACAGTGCTAGTTCACTGAGCTTAATGTGTTTTTTTTTCAAGTATTCTTAATGTAACCCGGCCGAACGTCTGAAACTTCTTCCACACTTTCCTCTGAAATATTTCTCACTGCACAGAAGTATTTCCTCCGGTTGTTTTAGCGTGCCTCTTAAATAAAATTCTTAAAAGAAACTTTCTGTAGCCATAGGGCTTATTAAAATATAAACACTTCCGTCTTAGTAATAAAATGACTAGCCTACCTGAAATACAGACACAACTCCAACACCGAATTCAATCTACTCCCAAATTTCAGGCTATGATTCGACATTTGTTTTGACAAATAAGTAATTATTTACCTCAAGTTAATAAATGTGCTTTAAGACAAGTCATTTTTATATAGGCCTAGGCCTATTACCTTCTGCTTACTAACGCAGTATGTGACTAATATTCAGTTACATGTCCTTTCTACGGAAATTTGGTTTGTTAACATACCGGCCGAAAATCGTGACTCCAAGTTCAGAGTTTCTTATTGGTATTCGAAAGGTGCCCGTTTCAATTCACGGCTGGGGGACCATCTGTCCTGAAGTATATCTTCAAGAAATACCACGCGAGGGCGTGTACTAGATTCCACGAGCTCTTGTGAATAAGGTACATTACGCTTCGTTGAACGATATGGCATGTCTTGACTCTGGTCTTCGGAGTCACTTATTGCAATGCCAAGAAGACAGGCAGTAAACATGAAACTTAATAATGAGGCGCATAAGCATTGTTGTAGTGGAAAAGTAACAAGTATTTCATCTATAGCCTTAGTTACCCAGCATGCATAATCAGTCGTATTATCATATTTTTCCACATATCATAGACGGCACGGTTTTCGGGAAAAGTTTTTGAATAAAGATGTGTGTTTCGAATTTCTGTGTATTTTTTTGTCTGAAACATTTCTCATTTTAAGAAGAATTCAGCTTGTTAGCATCATAAATGTTTATTTAGGTTGTCGTATGAAGAACCCGTTATTCGTGTCTGATTTTAATGAAACTTGACTTTTCTCAGCAGATTTTCGAAACATACTCAAATATAAACTTAATGGAAATCTGTCCAGTGGGAGCCGAGTTGTTACATGCGGACGGACAGTCAGACGGACATTACGAAGGTCATACTCTATTTAAAAATTTTTAGAACGCGTCTAGACTGTATTCGCAAGCTTCTTCCTCGCAGTCTGTATGGTACTGTCACAATTACAACAAAGGCAACCGAGTACGGATTACTTTACAGAGACGCGGCTAGTGAGCAACCAAACCGTCAGGCTTGGCGAGTCCTATTACGTGTGTTATTTGACGACGCTGTCAGTTGCCGAGATTATATTAACATCGGTGATAGACGAACACGTATGGAACTTGGGTGGAACGATTTTGACTGGGAAAAACCTCAACACTCGGTGCAAAATCTATTCCAGTGCTCTTTATCCACCACACACTACACATGGTCTCTAAGTAAGTTGAAAGCTTACCGTAAAACCTAAAAACTGAGCATGTGGATTATTTTAACGTCTCTGAAATTGCGTTTTCTTTATCTTATCCTGAATTCTCGTCTCATTCCCTTTTTTTCTCATTTTATTTCCAAGCTCATGTAGTAGGTTCAGTTGCCGTGGGAACCCTTATCGGATGAAGTATGTAGTAATTAATGGGCCAGGGAAACAGACAATTTTCTGTAAACGTTGCTTCGTGTCTTAACCGCAATTTCTATGTGACTTGTCAGAGGAAAGCTCTTTGTCTCCGATCACAGTGTCTCGAAGGTGCTTCATTCGTAAATGAACCCTCCGTTGAAAAAAATATTATGACAGGTCTGCTGCTACGTATTTTTTTGTTTCAAAACATTTTCTCATTCGCTATTAACATTAAATATTTTTAACTCTAGCAACAAGTTGTCAGTTTCGTAGTAAGCATGACTTGTTTCTACATACATGTGTTGTGACGTGTTGCATTAAAATATTGTAAATGCAAATCAGCTTGAAGTTCGCCTTGAACTGTTGAACTATAAAAATATTACAGCTTGTTTGATGATGCATAAGACGGAAACATGACATGAATAGTTTATAGAAAAAGGCCATGTCATCTTTTCTCTAAAACTAACTTTAGCTCGCCTTCACAAACTTAAGACTTACTTTGTCTGCCCCTTGAGAATAATACACAATAATATAGGCCTATAAGAGGAACTTCTCCTGCACACAGATAACGTCTCTTCCTGAGAACTTTGTACCGACTTCGCTACCATCGCCACCGTGGGACAAAAACGCAAAAGACATGAATCTGTGTATAATTACTGGAGGGACTTTCATGGTCCTAGTGGAACGCATAGATATCAGACGACGGAGCGAACTGAGACATTAGGCACAAGATAAAATAAACAGGGATGTCTGTCCTTCAGAAATTAAGCTTAAACTACTACTAATTACGTCAGGTTGACACTTAGACTTTAGCGGTAAGTGAACCACGGGCACTGCATTTCCGGCTATCGATCAGGTGCTGGATACTCTAGGCTAGTATATAGCTTCAAGTCTAAAAATCGCTACATCGTCGAACGTTGGTTCGGCTAGCAAGACTGGTTTCAAATTGTAGAATTACAAATTAGTAGCTTTAATGCAAATTTTATTTGAATTTCTCATTATAATATAATATCATATCATATCATATTATTATATACTAAGAGCATTGTTAAATAATCTAACAAGGAAGTGGAAAAAAAATCGGTGCAATGTCGGCTGTGTAATATAGGAGATATTTTACTGCCAAATGCGTTTCTTTCTTGTACTTGTTTTACTGAATCAACAGTTATAGGTAATGTGCAGGTCAGTTTTATTAAGTTTTAAAATTTCCTCAAAGGCAGACAGGTATTAAAACTTATCATCGTAGTAAGAGCCCTCTCACATTCGGATTGCTACAATACAAGACCTATCACCGCGTTTAAGAAGATTACGTTTCTTGTAATAGGTAAATTATTTTTAATACTTATTTAAATGTTCTCAACTACTTTCAACCTGTGTTATTTCAAAATTGGTACCACAAAAAAGACAGGTGATTAGAATCTTCTTTGTGTCTTGAATCTGCAGTTACTTTAAAGTGCAAGAAACTGGAGTGTCTTTTTTTTTTTTTGAAGTGTGTATCAGACGAAAGTAGATCTTCTACCAGATAAGTGCTTTTTGTCAATTGTATTGTAAAATGGATTACGGCTGGGTTTTAACAGATTAATTATACAACAATGACAATTCTATTCACAAGTGTTGTCACCAGTTCTACATTTTAGCTACAAGTCACTTGCTGCGTCGCCTCAATATGTCGCTGTGATTTGAAGGATGCTTCTTTTAAGTCTTGAGAGATGCAGTTCATAATATCGTACGCGCTAAGATCGATACTTTGCTCTGAGTGTGCTGAGCGGTAGCAGTGTGCTCCATGAACAAGCTTCAGGATTAGAGAAAATCGAAAAATATAGTGTTCGGCAAGACGTAAATACTTCATAAGACCCTACATGACATTTAGAGAAAACTGTCGCTATTGGTAAACGACATAATAAGGTTACACAGCTATTCACTTCTACGTATGTTTTATACCGTAAAGTAGCTAACCTTGTGGACGTAGGTTCGACTCATGGCCTGACGTGCATGTTGCTGTGAATGTTCAGGGCGTTTCTAAATTAGTCACACAAAACTAATGTGTAATAGCACAGAAACTTGGAGTATTGTAATATATATATCACAAAATGCAGTACATGTTTAAATTTTATCTATAGATATTCATAGGTGTCCATTGTGGTTCTATAGATATTCATAGGTGTCCATTGTGGTTCTATAGATATTCATAGGTGTCCATTGTGGTTTCCTGGTATTACGCGGCCGAAGTGATTTTATCCTAAATCCTGTGAACCATATCCGCATCTGTGGTCGCAGCTGCTTGTGTTATCAGTGACCGTAGTTTTCCCAAACTTGCAGGAAGAAGTGGGGAAAAAAAACTGTGTTTTTAACTATCTCCACCCAGAAAAGTCCAGGGGTGTTATATCAGGCGATCGTGGTGGCCAAGCTGTCTTTCCACCACGTCCAATCCAAGCAACCACCGTGCGATTGAGTTAGTAAGTAACCTCGCTCTGCAGGAGTGGAATGCCATCTGGTGGTTTGAGTGAAAACTTGAGGACGAGGCGCAGCTTTTAAAATGTACCTCACCAAACTGTTACTTCTAGTTTAGAAGTTATAACAGCAGAATTTTGTACAATTCATTTAGGAACGCACTATATTATTGAAACGTGGATTAAGTGTCAATATTCTGGCTGCTGCTGGCTTGCTGATGTCAGTGTGAACTGCGTTAATACTTATGAATGGTAAGATTTATAGCTTTCGCTCTTACAAAATTGAATTAATTGTTCCGGGCCTATAAACCGAATTGGATTTTCACCATGAAAACGGATGTTTCGACGGCAGTTTCTGTATTCCGTCTGAAAGTAGGAAAGGCAATTTCATGTCTTGGTTTCTGTGGTAATAAGGCGGTACGTAAACTGTTAGTGACTTGAATATAGTCAACAAAGTGCATAAGTTATAGCGGCTGTATTTCAGTTGACGATTATTGTCACATGGATGTTGTAAATACCGCTTAGTTCATATATTTTATCCGTTATACAGTAGAGCTGCGACATAACAAGATTAAAACATGTGAGTGAGTCGTGATGGTGCCTGTATGTAGATGTTTTTAAAAATTTGCAAATATAGGGCTGCGTAAGTGTCACGTAACGATAACGCCATGTTGCTATAACCCGACACTTAAGAAAAATGTTTTGTGACTACGTTAACTGACTTTATGGTTGTGATTCCGTTTAGAGTTCTGACGTTAAGAATTAGATTGTGGCCTTTCATGGAATCTTTGAGGAATTTCTTCCATAAAAAGCGACAGTTTCTTGAAATATTGAACAAATATTACTTATGGGAGGCTGTATATTCTGCTTCGGTTTACTGTCAGGTATTTTATAGGCCTGTATTATTAGCGCGGAATAGAACTAATTAAAGAAGTTTCCGAAATTCTAAGACTTAAAAGTTATTGAATTAGGATAAATAACAAAAGAAGCAAAATTAATTTCAAGAGACTAGCGGTTGAATACAAATGAACCGATATTATGAAGTGTCTATTAGAACGCCAGCTCATTGTCTTGCCCCTGATCTGGAATTCATCGTCCTCTACAGACAAAACTTATCTCAAGACTGAGGAAAGACTCTCGCTATTACTTCCAAAATTAGTATACAGTAAGCCAAGGTAACTTCGAATACATTCCTTGTGCTTCATATTTGCTGATATCATAATAAGTTTAATCATTTGAAAACTAAAATTACTTTACATTATATATACATAAAGATTTATTTTTTACCTCACAGGGAACACAGTGTGCTTGCGTTTGAGAGAGCGCACGTTTAGTGCCATGCAGAGAAAAATCCCTGTTTATTTTAGGAATGATACAGAACCCAGGTGAATATTATGCTAACCCGGTGTGTGTGTGTGTATGAGTGTATATATTTTAAATAGTGGTAATGTTTGCACCTGTAGCTAGGTATCATTAAGCAGCATTTTAATAACAGGAATTGTCTTGGGTCTTTCTGCCGTAATTTCTAGCATGCCATTGATTTCATGGCATGAATTCCAGGGTAAGTTCAGCCATATGTATGAACTTTCCAGTTTGTGAGATCCTGAACAAAAAATTACAACAAATCCTGTGTTATGCTACAGAACACGAGTTTTTTCAGAGACATTGAATTGTTGCTATGTGCTGATAAGCGACAGATATTATCTGTATAAGTCACCCAAATGTGACGGAAGCTGAAACGGGATTGGGAACCTGTTGAGTTTCGACTTGTCAACAGGCAGCTAGATTTGTGCTTCTGATATAGAATTGGCAAATGTCCGCTTCGAGTCGTTCACATTGTATGGAATAATACACTATGTATATATGTGTCTAATGTTTAGGATGCGTGTCTCGTGTATATGAGCCGATTGCTGTTTTCAGCGTTTTGATACGGTATGGCTTGCTAGATAAATATCCGCGTTCTGGAGATACGTACTGATTCCGTCTCCAAGAAAAAGAATATTCTCTATCCTGAAGCTGAAGGTAGTGGTATTCTAAAACGCGTTGAAACTTCTCTACCTTGGATCAGAATTTAGAGGGTAATCATAAAGACTTGCACAGTCATATGGTTACAAATTAATTAAAACCATTCGTTAATCACGTATGTAAAGATCAAGAATTGACAGTTAGTAAAGCTATGAAGCGTTATTAAATGTAATCATGCAACAAAATAAACCCGCACAGACCTAATACAACAAACAAAACTTCAATCATTGGCAACATTGTGGATGCGAGCTGTCGAAACCTGGTGTTACCAGTCACATCCAAAGAACTGTATATGACAATCAAATGATCAGCTAGTTCTAATACAGCGTTGAATGACGCTTTATCATAAGTATATGGAAGGCTTGTAACAGACTAACTCGACTGAGAAGAGTCCTTCTTGTGAAGGCAACAATCTTTCAGACAGACAATACATTCTCGGCTTTGTATACGTCAGTAGTTCTTTACCACGTTCCACAACAGCCAACGGGCTCCACACTAATTCCGATTAATCCTGTAAATCATTATAAAATTTTTTTTCTAATAGTCGATATTTACTTGCCTTCCTTTTACAGCTAGGTCTTCCAAGTTGTCTGGTCTTTTCAGACTTCATAAAATATTGCTCTTCTCATCTCCTGCACGCATGCTGCACGCCCACCTCCGCTTCTAGCGTCATATGTAGGCTACTGGTTACCTTTGTTAGTGGCGTAATTTGACACTTTAATTACAGTTCAGGTTCTTGTAAAACCCTGCGTTGTTCAGAAGTACAGGTGATACGTCATACCCACTTGCTGGGGGCTTCCTAAACAGGGAAAATTATACATTCATGATCAGATCAATAGTTTCTTCACAAGTAAAGATTACTGCGTGCACGTTGAAAGAACGTAGGCCTGGCTTTATTGAATATAGGTTCTGTATTTTATACCGAAAAATGGGGACACACTTGACTTTGTGACGGAGCTGTCCTTGAAGGAACGACTGGCGTGGCTGCGCTTGTGAATGTTGCGAAGTGCCGACGAAGCTTCAGCAAACCATCGTGGAAACACGTTAAGACGAAAAGTTCACACTGGAAGTTCAGAACAAAGGTCCAAGATTAAAACTGTAACTGATTTCACCCTACATTTTTATCAACATAATGGCAGTATCTTATGGTAGAATGTGGAAAAGTCCCTTGGCTGGGATGACATTAACAATTTAAGGTTACTTGGTATTAAATGTATACATTCAATAAACGACGAAACTTTTATTCTAATCTGTGACTAGTAGTCTTTTTGTGTAGATATTTGTTATGACTATCCTTTTAGTTCAGATTTTCTGCTTGTAGTTATTTGTGGATTGTGCGGTGTTCTGCCAGCACAGATTCTCCACGGATGGATGGATATGTAGGTTACTTACACAGCCACACGTGTTGTACAGTATTGATTAATAAATTTTGACTGTCTTTGGACGGTAAGTTGAGATCGTGACCCGATGTGAGGTTCACTGTCTACAGGAGATTTGAGAAAACGAATAAAATCCCGTTATTAGCTTCTTATAGATCGGTAGGGCCTTTCTTATTGTCTACTTTCCTGATATGAGACACGCTGCAAAGAAGTTATTAATGAACACCAGTTTTATACAATAACATGAGAAGTACCTGTTACTTTTACTGCACTCAATATTCTACGTTTGGCCGTTGTTTATGCCCTGAAATTCTCTGCGAGGTGTTTGCAGAAGTGTTAGGAGGCGAGGGGTTAGCCAGTCGTAGCGGATGAAGTTAGGAATCAACAATACAAGAATGTCAGGGAGGAAAGGAAGAGACTTGTTTATGTTGAGACACTATCGTAAAGAAAAGCACAACAGCCGGAAACTTCAATCTACTCAGAAGGCATTTCGCAGTCTCTATGTAGCCCATGTAACTGTTCACTTCAAGCCAAGTTTACTTAAACTCTGTTGCCTCACTGTATCTAATTTCGTAGCTGAATTTTCAAATACGAGTGCATAAGTCTATTTTAAGCGAAGAGCTGAAGCGAGGAGCCCACTGCACATCAGTCGCTCGTCACGATCCTTGGTTGAAACACTTTCGAGTCGTACAGCTATGCCATGGAACCTCTTGACCTGCCTTGTCTCTTTACCTCTGTCGTCACAGATTTGCTTCCCTCATGTAACCCTGCAGTTCGACTTAGTTATTTCGACAGAGCAACTTGTAAATCCTTTGAAAACAAACCCTTGTTCTTCTACCCTTAATCAGAACATTGGTCGTCCTGTACTTTCCGCTATCCATTTTTTCTTAACAACCCTGTCATATTTAACAGCCCTTTCCATGGATTTCTCGTAGAGATCACGCTGATAACGCCGTTCCTTGGACAACGGTTTAAAAAAAAGTTTACTTGTGCAGACGTTGAAAATAAGAGACTTTTTTCCAGGTCCTTGTGCAGTAAATCACACAGTTGACTGTTTTAAGTGATAGAGTTCTATAAACATATTGGTTTTTGGTACACCATAAAGGGAAATATGAGAAATATGTGTTCCAATATACGTTACTTCTGTTGCAGATTCATATTAAAGATTCTTCTTTACGTTGGAGCCTTGTTAAGCAAATTACGTAAGAAGCCAGAAGAGTGAATTGAAGTAATGCTACATAGTAAAAGTCGAATGCTAATATATTTTAGAAATGTGTTGCTGCGCCCCGTAATATTCTGCGGTGGACCTTTCAAAGATGAGTAGTTACTATATGTACCACGATTTTCAGCAATCAGAAATTCTCCGTTCGGCCCACAACATGTATTTATGTGTTTATGTTTACCTGAGAATGAACAGCTATTTTTTGCGTATACAATACCACTTTATTTGTTTGTATAACTGAGAATTTTGCATATAAATTTAGGTTAAACTTATTTTTCATGGGTCTAAGTTGCACATGGTTAGGTTGAGAGAAATACACAACACGATCAGCAACTAAAAATTTCAAATAAACATTTCATTGAACTTGTTTCAGTTCTACTTCTGTGCTTAATGTAGTGCGGCTGCTACATTCAGTATTTTAAAACTCTAAAAATTTTAAAAAGGATAATGACCAGCTAAGAAGCCACTGGTTGACCTCAAAGAAAAGAGGGGATAAGGTAAAGCTGAAAGAGGAAGCACTCAGTCGCACTCTTTGGAGAACTCGCTACAGACCTATCGTAAGACAGACCACGTAATGAATAAATGTACAATTAACGTTACACAGTATACGTCAGCACAATCTTTTTTATTCTTAAGCAAGGCTACATGTTTCGACTAAAAGTTAGTCATCTTCAGGCCCTTACAACATTTTCCGTTATCAGATGTTTTGCCCACTATGGGATCCCAAAGTGGGTAAAGCATCTGGTAACGGAAAATGTTGTAAGGGCCTGGAGATGACTAACTTTTAGTCGAAACATGTAGCCTTGCTTAAGAATAAAAAAGATTATTCTGACGTATACTATGTAACGTTAATTGAATTACAAGCACATCGTGATGCCTTCATTCAGAATGAATGTACAACTAGCAGACTTTGAGCGAAAATTTGTTTTGGGAATAAATTATATAACTTATTTAATTTTCATGACTTTTATAAGAGTAAATTTGTTACATTTCAGTCCATTATAGCTTAATGAATATTGAAATATTAAGGATTAGTGGAACTCTGAAAATGACCCCCTTAAAGCACCGTGTTGACTATATTTATTGCCTGTTTTAGTACTGAAAATCTCTCTGTTTTTCTTTTTACAGACTCTACCTGTGTGTACGGTTCGCACAGTAAACAGCAATTATTTTTCCATACTTCCTTGGTTGTTCCTTGCGCTTGAGACACTAAATATATACCGTAAGATGGGAACTCGGTTGTTCAATACTTGCAGCCACAAAATGCATTCTTCAAGGGGCCGACTGAGGTTGAAACTTAAAATTTATTTATAATGAATTACGGGTTACCTTTTATTAATGAAAGCATCACATGAATGTGACAGGAAACTGCGACGCGAGACACAGTCGGCCGCAAATTATTCTTTCCCAAACAATATGTGTCATAAGTAGAATTTATTCTATGTTTCAATCGCAGTTTTTGTGAAAATGAAGAACATGTTTTCTATAATTTTAATTTCTTTTACTATAATTTGCCTGTAAAAGAAAGGTGTAGATGCCAAGTTTAACAAACAAGGTTTCTGAGCCAATATATATATATCTTAATCAATCTAATGACCTGGGAAGTGGTTGTTAAAAATTTGTTTTACTGCGCAGCACCGTCGCTGGGCTTCTATACCTTGGTGTATGCCGCGGATTGACATTATTAGGTGTTCAGTTATAAACATGAAGGATTTTATCTGAGCCTGAAATTACATATTGCTAACACCGAAATTTATTTTGCCCTAGAAAATACTACAATTTTAGTGTATGTCCGGAATTATTTTAAAATTATAGTACGCAATTTCGAATAAATTAAACACTTTTTATATCGTTAAGCGTAGCGGTTTTCATTATCAACAAGCGGATAGGCTATTCCATGCCTACCACGTGATAATCTTTTACATCGCCAGCAACAGATTCTGTAGGGTTCAAAAAGAAATATTCTTAACAAATTCAAGCTTCGTGTAATAAATTGCTCTTATGGATAAGCTTTTGGGATAAGTGTGCGAAAATTAGGCTTCACGGCAAGTACAAAATGTATAAGAAATGTTGCTTCTATATCGCTCAATCCGTTTTAGAGAAGTGAAGCTGCAAATGTGTAGAGTATTGAAACATCCCTTAAGGAATACGTTAAAGTGTAAATGTAGCACTTCTGGGTTCTCTACAATATTCAGCTTCTCTTGTTCCCGCTGGAAGCAAACAGTGACGATCAATGAAGGTCTGGAAACTGACAGAGAGTGAAGACCGAGCGGTCACGGGTTAACCAACATTACTCACTTTTATGACACCACAGAAGACCGATAAAAAATATGATGACGTTTCCCGATATAAGCAGTACTTAGGTTCCGGAAGGTTCGGCGCAAGTCGGAACTGAGTACACGTAGGGTCAAGTGTGTATGTATACGTATGGGAATCCAGTTGAAATCCAAATTCAAACACACTGCTAACAGGATAGGCCTCAACACGACCGCCCCGGAGTCTGTGTGATTGCCCAGTAGTAGTATTCTCCCACCTCTGTCTCATTCCACTTTTTTTTCCCGCCAGGAAAACCCGGAGCGCTTTTCACTAACGTTACTTTTTCAATCATTTTTATAAAAAATTTTAAATTGCTTAACTTGAAATTTCCTATGTCGGGAAGTGTCTGTAATTTAGAAACAGAGTGCTGTAATTTCACAAATACGAAGAATCTAAATTTGGGAATGGTATGAGTTTGTATTTACTTATGTGTGATTCACTTAAGGGTACTATCACTCCCATCGTGTGCAGCTGAATTGTAAGAATATTAGTGAATAATGCAGCGGAGACGATAAGAAGAGAAGCTCTCCTAACCTACCTGCATTTACATCCCTAATTAGAGGAAGTCACTGTCAAAGCCACGTAAGCCTGAGTAGGGATAGCCAGACTCTAGAATGAATTTTAGATGTGAGAAGCCAACCGCGACCTTTTCTTCGGACAGCCACATGAATGATTTGAAATGATGGCTAGTTCTTGATCACGTGCAAGTCTCCATTAAAGAACTTGAATTTTCCAGTTTTGCTTTGTTATTACTATCCTGTAAGCTGATGTCCTACACACACGTCTAGTACTGCAATTCGCATACTAAACGTACATTAACAAATGTGACATATAAGAAATGTTTTTTGGTAATCTGACAAAATACAACAAATTGGATTACACTGTACTTCGTATTTGCAACGTGAAATTATGCAGTGCTGTTTTTATCATTGTCATCATATATTATGTACAGCTTCCTTTCCGATCAGTTCTATGTGTCCTAAATATCCCTGTCAATTGTTTACGGTCTGTAAGTGTAAATAGGACTTCCTTTTACTATCCATGAGATGGAATATTTATATAATACTCTCTTGAGAATGGAAACGGAAGGAGCAATCTGGAAGACCGTGGGTAGATGGGAACGATAACATTAACTGGGACTGGACTGAGCTAACTCGAGAGTCGGTTGTTTTGAGCTGGGAATATACCTTTGGGTTACATACGTTTAATCGTTAGCCTGTTATTACGGATACCCTGTTTCGATCCCAGACCAATCCATATGGGAGTTATGTTGTTCAGTGTAGCACTGGAACTTGGGTTTCTCCCGGTACCACCATTTTCCACTGTCAGCATGATTACAGTGACGCTAGAAAGTGTGTTCTCTCACACTCCATATAATCTAAGTAATTTACAGCGTCGTTAAATAAAACACATAAAAGCTAGAGTTGAACAACGAAGCGACTGACAGGCTTTAAAAATAGGCAGCCATACTTTGTACTGTGGAATTAATCTTTTTGTACTTGAGTCTGTTGTGGTTAAATGCAGATGCGTTGGTATTATACAAAGACGTTTTATGACCATTCTCTTAAATGTTGTTAAACAAATTACATAAACGCTACAAGATTATAATTTTTACAACAGTAGTTAAAGAAGAAAGACATAAAATATTTTTCATGTAGGGCCTTAAATTAAAATGACAGACTGAGGGCTGTTATTTCAGACTTGATATTCATATAAGGGTAGTTGTACCAGTTGATAGTGTTCAGGCGTACATAGATAGTTACAAAGAACAGTAAGAATTTTATATACATTCTTTTTTTAACCAGTTTTCGTGGAAAGGTCCCTGAAGCTTAATGGAGTCTAATTCGATTCGCGTGGAGTCAGTAGATCATACAAGTGGATTTGTTTTATTTGCTGGCAAGGAAACAACATTTCTTTAACAACAAATCGGTATAAACTTAAATGTAAAGTTCGTCCAATGTATTTGACATTCAGAGGACCGTGCATCGTGATATATTCTTATAATAAAACTGCTTGGTAGCAAGTAGTCAGCATAACCTGTATGTACTGCTGTGTGTACAGTGCTAGACTCCCGAAGATGGACAGAGAAACTGACAGAAACATGTAGAGTCCTGTTTCAAAATAAATTTGAGAAATTTGTGCATGTCGTTGGTTTTATTGTAAGAATAATTCGTCCCGTGTAGTTGGCTTTATTCGTTTCGTTTCGCAGCCACATATTCGAACCCGTGTAATTCGACTTCTTCCTTTGCAGTGTCTAAATAACGGGTTCGGTAAAGTGATTTTAAAATTCTTGAGAAATGTGATTCCTGGTTGCTTCAGACTTTCATTCCAGACAACAAAATGCAGGAGAATAAAAACGTTACTGAACGCTACATGATCGGTTGAGAAAGTTTCCCTACGTCACAGTTGCGCTCAATTTGGAACCCGATCTGTACGTTCGGATGTGTGCTGTTTCCGCCACGCACGGTCAAGCATATGATCGGGTAACGTCTCACCATTGCAGCTGCCGTGACGTGCCGTTCACAAGGACAACGCTATGCTGCTCTCCCCAACCCAAACAGCCGCTGATAATTCCCGTTGCACAGTCCAACTCAATGGAGACAACGTTTTCAAGTTTCAAGTCGTTTTGAACGAAAGTCTGGAGAAGCGGCTGGTCTTAGTTCCATTTGTAGTCCTAGGAAGCTGCTATCCTTTTGAAAGAACATTTCATAAGACGCTTAAACGAATGTTATCGATTGGCACATGGGAATCGAAATGCGTTACTGAATAGTTTGTGCATTGTGCGCAATGACAGAAATACTATTATGAGATAAAGATGGCACATACGAAGATTTATATAAAAAAGAAAAAAGATATATCAATAACGTTGAACGTCCTAATGTCGTATCTAATCATACGATATGTTAGCTTTTTCTTCTACCTTATTTAAAATGGAAGTTAAAATTAATATTGATTTTTAATTTGTATTTTAGACACGAGAGGACTGATAAAATCCAAAGGTTGAATAATTCAAAATGTGATAGAGCATTGTCAGAATCCTGTTGAATTATACTCCTTGACTCCATGTACAACACATCCGTATTTATTTCATATTTAATTGCGTTTGGCGGCTTCGGATTATTTTTCAGCCTCCTGACCGGTTTTAGGGCACGCGCTGGCCACTCGTCAGTGAGTACAAGGGCCTATTTTTCCAGTTTAAAGCGAGTGGGTTGTGAAGCTGACCACGCACCACAGTCTAGTGCCCAGTGTAAAAATTCGTACAGCTTGAACTCATGTTCCCAATAAGACTTCATAGAATGTCTTAAACACAGTGACAACTCGGGCTTACCTGATACGTTGCAGAGTCGTCAAATCAGCGAGAGTAAGAATGACTGAATTTGTAGTTGTGCTTCGAAAATAAAAACTTATGGCAGGAGGTCTTCTTGTAAAGATACTGATTGGAAGACCAAGTAGATTATGAAACGGTGGTATTTAAATTAATCTGTGGGTGTCAAATACTGTCGGTTGGATCGAACCGTCTCCGAATCGTATGAAATGTTTCTGTGTTGATGGCTGCACAGTGTTCATTGTCTGCTAACACAGAATTAGTTAATGAAATTTTCAATTTTAGTGGCTACAGAATAAGCTACTTATTGTAGGCGATAGATCAGATGTTCCACATTGTAAAGCGTCATGTGCGCAAGTGATTAATTGTCATTGTCCTAATCGCCATTTTCGTTGTTTTATGCATGTATTGTTTCAATACAAACCACTCTGAACCTTGAACTTTTGCTGCGATTACACAATACCCCTACATATGGTAATGGGAGGGATTTCAAAGAATGGACAGTAGAATTATAAAAACTTTTGATCGACTTGATTAACCCTCTGTCAAGTTCCGATTTCATATTCAGCGTTTTGTTTTAGCCGTGTTCTGTGAACCATGGTAAATATAACAAGGCTGAACCTGTCCCTTCACAGATGGACGAACATCATTTTTCAGCAAGTACTCGCCTCTCCGTGCTAGTAAAACGAATATAAAGTTGTGCAGTTAAACAAAGCAAAGCAGCCTCCTGCACAGTGAGTACCGGGCCTCTTTCCGGTGGAGTAAAGTGGTCGGGCGTGGATTTGACCACCCACATTCCATCTATTGCCGAAGTTCAAGAAAGAGTAGAATTGTACCGCTACTACCCCTCTGTGCCCTCATGACATGTTATGGGGAGAATTTTAGAATACATTTAAATAATTAATTGTCTTTCAAATACGTGAGATTTTTCACAACGTAAAATTCCAGGTACATTAGCACTTCGAAAAGGAAGTGAAGCAACCGAAATGTTATAGGGTGACTGTGAGGTTCATGAAAATTAGGCGCAGTAGAAGCTATATTTACTTAAGAGCGTCACTGAATTTCTGTCCGTACTTGCTACATTCATTCCTCAGTCTAGCTGATCTGCACATACTGGTGTTTTGCAATCCGCGAGTTCCGTGCCAACAGATTGAGGTACCCGCGTTTAATGTTGCTTGTGCTACGTTGATTATGTTATAGAGAGTCCATAAAGATTATCGCAGGTATAATAAGTTACATTTCAAAGGAAAGATCAATTTCAAGACTGTTGACCCGAACCAATAGCTCAATGGGGCCAAGATGTTTGTGGCCCACTTCAGTATTTCTTCCGAAAGTTAGCGTGCATTTTAGTGTTAGAATGGCTGTCTAGTGTGCATATGAATTAGAGAAGCAAGTATTGTCATTGACGTCTCACGTCATTATGTGTTCAGGTCGGCAATCTGAGATATGCTGCCAAATATTTTGGCCTATGTAAATTCGTGATGTTTCAATAATTTTCTTGTAATTACTTAATTAAAGATATAATTGTTCTGTAAGCACTCACCTGTTGCCCCCTCTGTTGCACCTGCCTTGTGAATACATAAAAAAAACTTCACTGTCTAGCTCCACAATAACTTCTTGAATAAGGTAATATGAATGAATGGCAGTAAGGATAAAAAATAGACTCCATTTAAGGAGCAGCCAAAATATTAATATCATGTTCGTAGTTTTAAAAAATATTCAATATTGAAATTTCCTAGTTTTATCACATATTTTGTAACAAACTGTTGTTCTCATTGCTAAGGTATATCAAATTAGTCGAATGTGTGTACGAGAACATGCTTCTTTAACAAAAAGTATAATCGGAATAAATATTATATGGGAGCGTATATGTTCATATGTTGTATCCGTTGCGGACCTGATGAGGAACGTATCTTGGATGTTGTTCCCAAAAGGGACGGAACTCGGAACTCAGGTTAAGACGGGGAGTCGGGCAGGCCGCACACACGCTCAATAATCTTCAAGTAGAATGTACTGGGAATTTTATTGTGTGTAATTAGGGAATAATTTCAGTTACAACTGAACTGTATTGGTGACAAATCTCGCCAGCGGGCTCTTCATTACCGTTAACACTCACTGACCGTCCAGCTTCATTCTCTGTTGCTCAGTCACTGTTGGAGATACACAGCAGACTGCTGCTGCAGAACAAAGCAGCTACTGTTACATGCGTTACTCCACACACACTGCTCGCGCGATAACACTTATCGCGTCCAGTTATAAACAAAAATAAATAGAAGGAAATTATATTCTTCCCATGTCTGTTCTTAAGAGAGGCGAGAACTAAGCATGATAAAATTAAGCTTATGACTAACATAAGTACATACAAGAATGCTAGAAAGAAAATAAAGAAAACCACAACAACAAAAATTAAAGTGTGTCAGCTACACGACACATACCGTGCATATTGAATAATAATTTGTTTATTATATACCAACATATGCACAAATAAGTACTGTAAATTTATATTAAATTACTGCGACATGTTTCGGTGTTAATACACCATCACTTTCCTTACAATGTTATATTTTTATTATATTTTATTATATTGATATTATATTTTATATTATTCGTTGCAGAATTACATATGCGGCCACATTTACCAAGATTTTATCACAAAACATTACTACGTTGTATATTATCATTAATAATTCATAAATTTAGCTTACGCAACTTGTAAACTCCCTGAAGATGGTTTATTGACACCGAAACATGTCGCAGTAATTTGATATAAATTTACAGTTCTTATTTATGCATATGCTGGTATATAATAAACAATTTATTTGTGGGAGCTTGAAAGTTAGTACACTCTATAAAGGAAAAACGAAATTTTATTAAATTCAGCCATTAAAAGGAAAGTACGTTCCGTTACATAATTTCTGTATGTTTATTGCCGTGGCATCGTGTGGTGCTATGTTCCGTGAACACCACGTAGACTGCTTTTGCAACCCAGTATGAATGCCTAGTAACATACCAGTTTTGGGCGTATATAGTGCATTAGTCCATAGACTTAGCTTAATGTATTCTCCTAGTAACTTCCTCGATATGTGGATAACGGAAGGATTTATGTCATGTAAGACAGGAACACACATTAAAATACTATGAATACAGCGCTACATTATTATACGCCGATGTTAGAGTATATTTGCAGCGTCAAAGCTAACTTTACGAACCAAATAATTTTGTTTTCATTCAGATTCTGATTCTGTTCGTATTCCACTTGGACGTATCATCAGTTGATATTATAATCGAATTTCATCTTTGAATTGGATTCAGTTTTACTTCTGCATCAGATTTTACTCAGCACTCGGAAACGTTAGTGTTCAGTTAACATTTTGGAGTTTGAAAGTTGTGAAAGTACGGAGTTTCAGTTAACAAGTTGTCACCTTTATCTTAGAGTTATGTGAGTTGCAGATTGAGAGCTCTATACAGAACAATTTGCATTAGGCTTACCACGTAAAAGATATCCAGCAGCTTTAAATGTTTCAGTGCTGATGGTATTTCTATCTGCTCCGTAATGCTGAAGCTGGTCTTTGTTTCTTCAATGAAACAAATACACACGTACGCCGCATATATGTTTAGTGTACTCGTGTAGGTATGTGAGTATAAAAATGTCCAGTTCTCTTAGGACATTTTTCAGTGAAATGGCTAAATTTAATAAAAATCAGTTCGATCGTCATGCCAATGGAAGCCAAGTACAAGGACGTCATTTGTTTGTACTTTTCTCTGCCTTTAGCAGTATCGACTTCCGGGGCGTAACCAACACTGAAGTAATTCAATTGAAAATTCGGAAACGGTGAATGTTAATAAAGGATAGGAAACCACTGTTTTAAATTTATTTCACGAACAACTAAATAAACTCGGATTTTAATAACAAAACAAAGAAGAGCGAACATGTTAAACGTATTTTTATCTCAGTAATTAACCAACTTGATGCACAAAATTTTTGTTTTACAATAAGTTTTATTTCATGCCTCTACATGTTTCGAGCACATGTGCTCATCATCAGGAGGTCAAAATTGCATTACACA
>Ga0136643_10003309_pt1 | contig 21652 bp, 14 predicted proteins | sample TergutLab28metaG_FD_96883 | JGI IMG/M metagenome (GOLD analysis project Ga0136643, IMG submission 96883) | Labiotermes labralis P1 segment gut microbial communities from Petit-Saut dam, French Guiana - Lab288 P1 (version 3) (version 3) | ecosystem: Host-associated > Arthropoda: Insects >...
AAACTATAAGTTATTATGTATCATGTAGCATAACTTGCTCATATTATTTGTGTTACAATTAGCCTGTAAGATGTTGTTGTGACAAATGTTTTGCACACTTCTGTATTCTTTTATGTATGAGTATGTATGACTTTGACTAGTTCCATATCTGAAAAGATCTGACGGAAGGCAAATAAATAAATCAATCAATCAATAATATCTTAATAATTTTTATATAACCTGTGAACCAACAACCAATTGAGATATCTGAAGTTGTAAGAACCATGTACCTACATGGCACAGGTTTTTCTGGGAAAGGTTTAATTGCTGAGTTGGTCAATAAATTCTCCGCTATTGTGCTGCCTGTACTTTCAACACCATGTTAATAATGGGCCGATTCCTGAGCAAAGTGAATCCATCCCACATTCTCAAATACAATTACACTAAATTACAATTCAACAATGTCACCTGCTTTATGCATATTTCTTTCAAGTTGTGTCTTTGCATGGCTTCCCAACAAAAACAATGCTTCCATTTTCCATCTCCCTGTGTGTGTGATACATGTTTCACCCATCAAATAACCATTATATTATGTGATGAGTACAAATTATGAAACTCATTTTGTAGTTTTCTCCAGTGTCCTGTTACTTCACATTTTATAGTTCAACATTCTACTCAGCACTTGTAAAAAAAAAAGAAGCTTTCAGTCTGTACTCATCCCTCAGAGCAACAGACCTAGTTTCATATCTATAAGGATTGTGAGATGAGATTGCACTGCTACATAATATCATTTCTTGGTTTCTATATCTATATACTAAAAGCAGAAGTTGTGTTTGTCTATAAGAATACTGTTAAGGAAAAGTGTTACCGTCAGGTCTCAGTGATGACGCCCTCAGTCCTTTCTGATGACCAAATGCTGGGGTCACTGTTAGGTGACGAAGTGAATGCAGCATGTTGTTGGCATGGAGAGTAAACAGGTTATGAAACAGTTAGTATGGGCATCTAAACATTCACAGACTAAATTTATTATGGATATAAAATGTCAATTCTCTATTTCAAGGGTTACCAAACTACGGGTTTTAAAACTGCAGAGGGTATCTTATTTAAAAATGCTTTTCAACTGATAACATTGATGGTAATATGACTATATTACAAAGTAAACAAACTCAAATGAAGCAGCTGGGGACTGCTGTCCAAGATCTAATAGACAAGTAATAAAAGTAAAGTGTGTGAGCTGTATTTTCTATTTACTGGTAAACCACAAGCGGTATTTTCACTCACATATCCCAAATGTAATACTGTAAAATACCAACAGAGTACACTATTAAAAATGTATTTATTTGTTAAAGATCTTCAATAAATATGTTTTCAATAGTGTATTTTGTTGGAAATTTATAGTGCTATACTTGTGTACATGGTCACACTGTGCTACAAAAATGTTCCAGACATGTTTATGGTGTGATTTCAGGCTTATGTCATGGTGTAAATGAGATCATCACTCTTCTTGGATGTTGTGCAGCATAGATTGGTAACATTCCAGAAGAGTGAAGAGCTCGTGTTTATGGCTGTTTGGAAGATGGTGGTAGAGCATACTTTGGTATAACTATAACAGCACTTCTAAATTTCCCCTCTGAGCGCTAGTTACAACACTACTTAATGCAGACTACTGGTTTGGATGATGGTTAAGATACATACTAATGCTAATGTACAGTCACTCAGATAGTTAACATATCAAAAACTCTCAGTGCTGCAGAAGACTAATATAAAATTTTAAAGGAGATAACTTACAGCTGGAGATGGTCGCGGCAATGTACTATTACCGCTCTGTTTCACAAGAGGTCTCTGTGTTGAGTCTGTATGCTCTGGCACTGCAGGGTTGCGCTCTGTACTGTGATTTTATAAACAGAATAAATTACAATACAACTCTGAGTATTTTCTCAGAGTGAGTTTACTTCAAATTAAATCTGAGCTGTCTTCAAGTGCACCAGTTAAGGTGGTGTAATGATTAAACCTAGTGTGGAGGAAATGTTATCTAATCCATGAGAACAGTGCGCAGGAAATACTACTCAAGTTGAGAAAACAAATCACAGTCATACAAACACTATAGAAAGTGTGGAGGAAATGCCACTACATAACCCAAGAAGTTGATTTATAATGGGATAAATATTGCATGGGGGCAAGTGGTAGCGGAGATGGTTGAGGCAATGCACTACAAGCTGGAAGGTTGCGGGTTCGATTCGCGTTGGTGTCATTGGAATTTTTCATTGACATAATCCTTCTGGCGGCACTATGGCCCTCGGGTTGACTCAGTCTCTAACAGAAATGAGTACCAGGAATGTTTCCTGGGGAGTAAAGGCGGCCGGTGCATAGGGCTGACAACTTTACCACCTTTATGTGCCACCTGTCTTAAAATCTGGGAGGCTCAACCTCCTGGAACCCTCAGGGCCTGTCAAGGCCTGTAATGGGATTGCTTTTTTAGAAATACTGCATAAAGTATCTCATGATCTATACTGGTTGAAATATGTACACTGACTAGAAAGGCTGTCAATGCTTATAAAATGAGTTATGCCTTTCAGATCATCTAAGCTCATGCAAGTTCCATCCCCTAATGCTACACCACTATCCACCTTGATGACTAAGTAGATCAGCAGCTGATACCTGAGAAGTTAATGCACATTATAGAGATTACCTGCTGCTTCTGGATGTGGATCCACTCTTTTTGAATATGCCAGTAAGACGATCTTTCATGCCTCCCTTGTCTTCTGACACACTGATGTCTGATCCAGATCCACCCTGCATAGAAACATTAACTATCACACACTTTAGTTACTCAAATACAAGATAAATTATCATACTTATATTTTTATTTAAAAACAGGTTTAACAACTACATATGAGCCAAAGAATGATATACAATTCAATAATTCACACGTAATTTAATCATGCTTATTAGATTTCCGTTACTAATAAGGGTTCTACAGAACACAGTTTTGGACTCATTATCATGCTTATTTCCTCAGTAATAACACAAAAAATTTGCAATTCATAATTACCTGACTCATTCCTGTCGTGAAATCTACGACACCATCATCAATACTACGTGATTTTGTCAGTTTCTTCAGCTTGCCCAAAATACCCTTCTTTTTCTTTTTCCCCATTGACTGCAACACATCACTTTGAGATGAACCTCCAGAGAGGCGGCTGAAAGATTATCACTGTCAGTTCAGAATGTAATGTTGTGGATAAAATGACCTAAAATTAAACTACACAAAACAATAATTTTGTCTGTTGTATATGTGTGTGTGTGTGTGGTTGGGGGTATTTGAGAAATATGTGCTCAAGAAGATCTTTGAATGTCAGACAGTGCAGTATGAGAAAACTTACAGACCTGATTCTCATGGCTTATCTTCTACTATGAAATACTTTGTGATTCAGTCAACACAACTTTATTAGTAAACAAATTCCATCGTTTTGACCAAGCCAAAAAATATACTGGGTTTCTCAAGGGTTATATTTATCATTATAAAATATTAAAACCTAAGAATGCATAATAGCTACATAAGATTTTTATGTTGACTGTCTTCAAAATGCCCACCCTAAAGTCTCAATACACAATGTGATATAACTGTGTCATGAAAGTATAACTCACTCACGACTGCTGTCCACATGCAATGCAGAATCCAGACTCTAATGGAAAAATGCATCTTGTGTCTTCACTTTTGGAAATAGAACTAGCAACATGATGAAATGGTTCCTCATTTTAACCTTGTGGTGAAAATGTAGCCCAATCATTGCTTCCCTGATCAGTGGGTTTGGTGACAGTGATCCAAATTAGCCACCGAGGTCTCCAGATCTCAGCTCAGTAGTTGTTATCCATGCAGCCATGTGAATGATATGGTGTACCAGCAAAATGTGGAACCATATGAACCATTGCTGTATTGCATTTATATGCCACAACCCACATAAAGCACAATTCTCATGAATTGACACATGCTACATTCTCAGTTCACAAATGTTGCAGCTCGTGGACTGAGGGAATGGGTGGCAATTTTGAACGATTTGTGTGAATTCAGCAATAAAAATTTTATGTAAGCACATGATTACTTATTTTTCTTTTCTTAACTTTCCAGTAATAAATCTACAACCTTTGAGAATGGGCCATATATTTTTATGACTTGAACAGATGCCAGATGAGATGCATGTTTTTTTTTTGGTTAATATGATGTATTTCAACATTTATAACACATATGTTCTTGATAAAAATAGTCAGCATTGATGGACAAGACTACACTTGCTAATAATATTACCTGTTTTATATTCTCTTCCTCTATACAAGTATGTCTGCAGGTAAACATAAATGGCAAGTCAAATGGTATCTCATAAGCTAAATCCAATTCACAGCCCACCAAATGGTGACTGCTGTTGTGTAGGATACTCTGTTAATACTTTTTCTTTCTATTCCTTCTGGTTATCACATGGAAGATATAACAAATTCATCCAAAATTCTGCTCAAAAATCTTAAGGGAAAACATCATTTGGGAGACAATAGCATAGATAAGAGGATAATGCTAAAGTGGGTCTTTCAGAAATGAGGTGTGAGAATGTGGAATGGTTTCATTTGGCTCATGTTTCATTTCAATGGTGGGCTCTTGTGAACACGGTAATGAATACTTGGATTCTGTAAAGTTAAAGTTCTCCCTGTCCATGCCATGAAGGCATTAAGATGAGTAGAAGTATAGCGCCCACTCATATTTAACTCAGTATGAGATGGAACAAACTAGCAACTGACCTATCCAAACTAGATTCCCGCTTCTGGAGTGTGAAGAATCGGTTATCTGGAAATGCCTCCGCACCGGATTCCAATGACTGAAGACTTGACTGACTGCCTTCATTGTCTGACTCTCCCTTCCAGAAAGACTGATGAACAAAATGTAAGAGACAGTAAAAGGTTTTTAAAATAAAGATTTGAGAAAACAGTACAGAACAAGAGAATAAGCTATAATAGTAGTGTACAGAATACTCTCAATTAGGCAGAATAATGGAGGAAGAAGAAGAACATATAATCAAAAAATGTGAATTAAATAACTCAGCAGTGCACAAATCCTGGGAATCAGAATGCCATGGTGGGTAAATTTCATATGGTAGTGCCCAATATTTGTGGGACTGCAGTATGGAATTGGCTTCATGTCAGCTTCCTGGCACCTTGAACCAACTTACAATGGAGATGTATGCTGCACCATGTTTGTGCAAGTATGTAGGTCTCTCTCTCTCTCATGCACACATGTGCGTGCACACGCGCACGTGCGCGCGCACACACACACACACACACGCATGGATTTAATTTGATCTTTACTTTCCTCTCCTGGCTAATGAATGAATGAAGAGCCTCTTTGAAAGCACAAATGATTGTGAACAGTTCCTTTAAAAATATAAGTGGTCACAATTAAATTGAGAAATTAACCTGATGATATAAGGGTGGAAATATGTCTCTGATTTGCTTCTTGTCACACATGTCGAGGTATTGGGAAGTTGGTGGCGGAGTAGTAGTGGCCACCTTCTGCATCACATTCTTATATTTATTATAATTAATATACTTATATTGACATTCTTCATTGCATTTACAGTATAATCTTTGTCACTTAAGAGCTTAATGTGAAATTCTGACAACAATCATGTTGTCACTTTGCTCCCAGCCCATGAAATATTCTGAGGTTTTTAAACTAGTGATTGCGCAAAACTGGTTGCTAATGACTGCTGTATACATTAGAGAATGAAAATTTCTGAAAATAAGAAACCTATAAAGTATTTACACTAACTGAAAATCTTTAAGGATGAAACCATAATGCTACTGCTATAGTTACAATTAACATGGCACATGAAACCACAAAGTGTCACTGGATATTGACAGAAAAGTGGGTTATGTTACCCCTGTGCTTAAAAAAACATACTGCAATTACATAATGGGAAAGGGTAAGTGCCTCAACAGAAGATGTACTGCTTTACTCTCAACTATCTGGACAACACAGTTTGTGCACCAGCTGTTTTACTGACAGCCACCTTATTACACGTTTCTCATGTATTTCAGAATATCTGTACCTGATCCTGCCCACTTGTTTGTTCTAAGGACAGAGATTTGCGATACAGACTGCCCTTCTTCTGCAGGCCAGCAGTACTTCGAGCAAGAGGCTTGGACTGCAACGAGGAGTCTGGTGGGTTGTCAGATTCCGTGGAAGCAGCTCTAAGAGACACAGTAAGAATACTGAATTAATTCTGTACTATCCTAAAGGTATAAGAATGTAACAAAAGCTTTTCCTCTTCACATTCAACTATATATTTATCACAATGATATTTCAGAGACTTGTGATTATGAATGATTGTTAACATAAATTATAAAATTCCAGTATAATGTAAATGCAGTTGTTTGCAAGCATATGTTTTAAGCTGTACCTTTAACTTAAATTTTACTTTATATTATAGTCTTTGATTAGCTGCCCAACAATAATGGTCCATTGCAAAATGTGATATTGCAGATGACTGTAAGAGTCATAACAGTTTGGTAGATACAAGGCAGCAAATCAGACCTACACTGGGAAAATTAATTGGGGAATACCCACTGACTACTCCATTAAATACAATATTTCACAATTAGACGAAGATGGGGATTTCAGGTTAGCTGAGGAACTGTTAGCTTCTCAAGAAGGAATCTGATCCATGCAATTAGTTACATTTTACAATTACATCACCAAAAAGCTTTAGTATTATTTTAAATACCAAACTGAATGTCCACCATGATGTTGGAATTCTAAGTGATTACATTAGCATCTTTAGAGATCAAGTGTCAACTTTCCATGTTTTCGGAGAAGTATGTACAATGCTGTCATCAAAGCACTGAACAGTTTACCATGAAGACTCACGAAGATTCACAAATCTGATGAATGCAAAGGTTCAACTTAAAGCAGAATTAAGATGATACTTAAATACACATCCTTATATTCTGCTGATAAACTTTACATGTTCAAAAATGATTCCTAAACTTTTTATCAACTGCATATAATGAATTTGTTGTAACATTTGAATTCTATATGTGAAATACTTAAAATATATTTCTGTTATATATTTTGTATTGTCAGTCTGACTAAATTTTGGATCCACAAAATGTATAACGTATGTACATGTACGTAAGCATGCAAAAACTTATCTGTAACACTATCACACAATTTTGACTAATAACATCAGCCTCAGAAATTCAGTGTTATCACTGATTCCAACCTATATACAAGCATCAAATGTCAACTGCCTTGACTTCCTTCTGCCACAGACACTCAGGACTGTATAGGAACTTTAGAGTCTCACTGTATGCTGCTTACATGTATAATATCCATGGGTACAAAGAAACTGTACAACACGGTAAAATGAAGTGCACCCTATTGTGGTTACCCACATCCTTAAACAGGTGATAACACAAAGTATTTGTTTTGTGTTTATACAGACCTTCTCAATCCTAATGCTCTCTTGGCTCGTTCTCTATCCCGTTCTTCTTCACTGAGCCTCTGGAAATGCCGTAGCTCTTCTGTAACTTCAGACAGCCTTTGAACAGTTGACTGTAGCTGAATTTTTCGGTCTACTGAAGATTCTGAAATAAAAAGCCAGTACATAAGGTAAACCTCATATATTTCGAGAACTAAGGCAAAGCAAGACTTTCAGCACAAAAACAACTCATTTAAGAGTTAATTATAAAGGCACAAAATAGGAATTTATGCCTAATGCTTTCTTTACCTTTCTGGAAATCCTTCCGTTGTAACTGTGGAGAGGATTCTCTTGATGATTCTCGAGACTTTGGACCCTGAAAAAAATAGTTTTAATAACTCGTAAGTCACAGAAATTGATGTATATGATTCTGCCAATAATGATAAAAAACTGTAACTTAAAATACAGATCACTTATACACAATTTGTATAACACATTTTTCAACACGGGTCAATTTTAAATGCAGTATGGCACATTATCAGGTTGCATGAATGCACACATGTGCACATATGGGGGAGAGAGAGAGGAAAAAAAGAGGGCGTGCATGCACACACACACACGCGCGCACACACACACACACACACACACACACATATGCAGAACCACTCAGAGTTAGAATACTGAATTAAAATAATATGAATATCAATTTTTCAGCACAAGTTATTCTCTAATTTATATAAAAATATTATTTTATACATTAATTTTATTGTGTTACAGTAGAAAATGAGCCCATGTAATGCAGTATTGCATATTACTAGGAGAACACTCTGATATATAAATTAACCGTTCTGTGCCAGAATTAAATGCCTGGGGTAATACGAGAGTGACAGGAAATTAAATGGCTGTACAATGTGCTGAACCCTTAACGCAATAGGGTGAAGTTGTGAAATAATAAACTATGTAATGATTAAAAACATACATACTTTTTAGATGTTGTACAATATGTATGTTGAGCATTTTTATCCCACATTTCCCTATTCCAGAATGTGTCAAAGAACATAATTTACACTGCAGTGGTATTCAGTGGAGGTCATGATTTACACAAACAAGAGTTACGTTCTGAAGATGTAAAACAGACTATATAAAACATTGTATGTTAAGGTACCAGTACCTTTCCCCACACTAAACATAAATTAACTCTAATACTAAATTTCAGTTCAATACCTTTAGTCTCTTGGGCGCGACTGGTACTGGCTGGGATGATGATGAAGTTGATGATAAATCTGGTTTTGAATTCTGAAGGAATAATTCGGGTGCTAGGCGCATTAGTTCATCCACCTGGAATGTAATATCTACCAGTGAACCTGACTTGTAACTATTATAAACTTCTAAACTTACAAGGGGAAGGAACATTCCCTTTATGCCCAGCACCTGCGGAGAGATAGAATTTACAAGCACAGAAACCATTTTTCTCAAATATATTGTTAAAAGTGAAAGCTTATTCATTTGGTTTGACTTGTAGATTGTCTGTTTTAAATCAAATTGTCTGCATGTTATGATGAAAAGTATGCCAAAAATAAATATGTGCTGGCACTGTTTTAAAAGAATGGAAACTCATTTTGGCTTACAACTGGTATTCATGATATAACTACAAGAACAATGTTCTCATGCTGAAGTAACAAAAAATAATAGAAATGATTATATTTATGTATAAAAGATACATAACTGACACTAACCAGACTGGAGTAGTATCATATAATCCCATATACTTACAAGTAAAAGGACACAATTAAAACAAGTTACCTGCTCCAGTAATATGTTGATTCTCCTCTCTTCATCTTGTTCAGCTCGTCTCTTGCCTGTTGCCATCTGTCTAAGTTCTTCACGTTCCCTCTCATAACGCTCCTTCTCTCGACGCAACTTTTCATTGGTTGTTCGCAGCTTTGCATGAGCATCACGAAGCTCCAGCAGGTCACACTGGAACTGTAACAGTATGGAATACATTACAATAATTTTCTATGGAAAAGTACTCGTTATTAAGTTCTGTTCATCTCAAAAACAATTCCTTGTCCCTAGCACACCTCAAATAGTATGCTATACAAACATAAGTTTTCCCTCTGTGTAAATAAGGACCATGTATCACATAACTTTGGTCATTCTTGACTTCAGCAATAGATGGAGGTGAGTGGTCAGATTCAAGCCCTGGCTACTGTACCCCTGGGAAAAGAGCTGCTACTAATCACTGGATAGGGATCTGGGTTGGCCCCAGAGTTAGTCTGGACACTGTGGTGAAGGGAAACAGTCTCTTGCTCCTACTGGGAATTTACATAAGATGTATCGCTTGTACAACATTCAGCCTAGTCACAATACCAACTAAGCTACTTGAGAAAGAATGTAAAACCGTGAAACTATTTTATGCAGATGTACTCTAATTTTCATGATAGTTGTGTTCCCAGAAAAGGATATGAACATAAAAATAAAGACTATGCCATTACAATACACTATTCTTATGTTTCTAACCCATTTAAGTATACTTAAGAATATTATGTTTAATACTGCTTTAGTCTGAAAAATATATACATGAGAATTTCAGTTGTTATATTTAGTGAGCATTCCAATCCATTATTTTGAATCTGCTTTATCAAACACGTCTGTAATTCGTAAGTTTTGCAAAATAAATCTGACAACCGTATGGGTACAATTCCGCAGTTCTTTATTTCCTGAACATTTTGTACAATTATACCCACCTTGAAGATGGCTATACAGAAAAACATAAAATGTCTCAAAGGTTTAACATTACGCTCACTGCATGAGTCAGCACATTCCTTGAAACACTGAAAAAGTAAACTGGCTTTTTAGAAAATTTTCTTCCTTTATTAAACATACGGATTCGCCATCTAGTTCAAAAAAGTGTTCCATTCAAACTTTACCACCTTTACACTGAATAAGTCAAGTCAAAGGCAACATTATTAAAACCTATTCAATTTTACCCTCTCATTTACAGCTTGGCCTCCTTTCAGATATTTCACATAATTATAGGCAGCATCATACAAATATTTCCTGATCTATCACAGTTGTTCCATGAATCTGAAAGTATGAGAATTACTGTGACACACTCTACGGTATTGTAAGTCTGACCTCTGTAACTTTCTTCTTGTTTTCTTCTTGTTCTTCTTCTGTTGACTTCTTGAGTTGGTCAAGGCGTCGTTTTGCTTCCAGCCGCTCCTTGTCTCTTTCTCGCTCCACCTGGTAACAAAAAATAAGGGTACTCAGTGTTCATAGAGCACTGCAACTGCCTGAACAGAAGATAACATTTTCAGATAGAGTAAACTAGGGATCCAAAAATTTTCCAAAAATCTAGAACCCACCTCTAAATTCTGAGCAGCAGAAGAGACACACACAACAAGTTCCATACTGAGAACACACAATTCTGGTGTAATCTGTGTACCTCACTGTTATTTGATGCTTTCTCCAGGGTTCATGAGAATTTATACACAGTTTTGTATGTAAGAAGGAAGAGTAGAGCTATACCTCTACCCACCCTCTGGGCCACACCGAGCCTGTAACAGGATCACTTTACCTTTTGTATGTAAGGAAAAAACTACTACAATTACACAGAAAATATTATGCACCATCAAAAAAAATGTTTGCACCCTGAAATTTTACACACCCCAGTTTAAATAATACATATGATGAGAGGTGATGCCTAAACTCTAGCCATACGGGGGACTTGACAAAGTGTGTTAGTGATCAAATCAGTATTATGTAGTGAAAGTTAACCCTGCTGAAGTCCCACACTAAAGAACAGCCATTCACAGTAAACAGACTTGAGTGGTAAGCTTGATGCTCTGGTCACTACACTCTGGAAAAGAACCCACAGCATCCCTGCACAGAAGGTTATGTAAACATCAGAGCTGGTCATGATGTGATAGTCAAGGAAATAATCCCACTTCTACTATTAATCGGGGACTGTGGTAGCACAGTGGTTAAGACACTGCGCTACAAATTGGAAGGTCGCTGGTTCGATCCCAGCTGGTGTTATTGGAATTTTTCATGGACATAAAATCCTTCTGATCGTACTATGGCCCTGGGGTCAACTCAGCTTCTAACAGAAATGAGTACAAGGAGCTTTTCCTGGGGGTAAAGGCGGCCGGTGCGTAAGGCTGACAACCTTACCATCATCCTGTGCCGTTGTCATGAAATCTGGGAACCTTAACTTCCTGGAATCCTCTGGACAACTCCAGGCCTGTAACAGGACTGCTTTACTTTTACTATTAATCAAAACCGTGCTGCCCAGCATGGTGTACTTTTTAAAAGTGTTTGGTTTAATGTATAGATGCTTCTTCTTCTGTCACAGTGCTTTTGCCTCTTTCTGGGCCATGGCTTCCCTGCTGCTGGGTTTTGGTGCAATTGAGTTTTTATGAGGTATGTCAGCTCCACACCCATTCTCCAACCTGGACAACCTAGGTATCCCTTTGTCCAACGCCCTGCTCAAAACCTGTCTGGCATTGGTGGCCATACCAGCAACTCAGCTCTTGCTGGCAGAGCTTTTAACTTCAGTGATGAATGAAAACATCCTCACCGGACTAAATATGCCTTCAACATGGGTGGGGGTTACCATTGAGAGAATATACATATGCAGTTCTTGTATATACTAACCTCAAACAATGTTTGACGGAGATCTCTGGCCAATGTAGACGTCTCCTGAAGAAGTCGATGTTGTTCTTCACGCTCCTTCTGCCATGCTAGTTCCATTCGTGTGCGCATCCCAGGAATCTTGGTACGTCCACTGCTTATGATACGATCCTCCTCAAGCTGTGACAATTGAAGAATGTAATGACTATTTCAACATGACACACATTACATATAGACATAGGCTATGTTACTTAACTAAGATTCGGTTAAGAACTGAGCTCTTCTGGGTTACCCCTGGATTAACCAGAAGAGCTCAGTTCTCATCTACTTCATGGTGGAAGCCTGAAATCATGCAAGATTCAGTTAGTCAGCCATTCTATAATCTGTGACTTTGCTATAAGAACACTGAGGGGACTAAGAACATACACAAGCCAGATGCAACACAATTAACTTTAGTACCAGCTAAACTAAGTCACTGATGCGAACCCATTCCAGTAAAAGATGGCAGCACAGTGTACACAAAGCTACATTTCCAGCCAACAGCACTGTGGTACAAGTGCCTAGAAGGGCACCTCAAGAGACATCTGATTTCTATACCATGTTACGAGATTGATGAATCCAGTCTAAACCTTCATACAAAGTTTCATTTAATATCTTTGTCCCATTTGTGCATCTCAAAAAATGTCTTCTCTTAGGATTTTCCAACCAAAATTCTGTATTCATTTGTCATCCCACCGTGATGCATGCTGCAGGTTCTACAAGCTGTCCTTGATTTAATCACTATAACAATAGGTGAAAAGAATTAATAAATTCTTTACTGTAGGTTTCTTAATCTCTGTCACTTCACATGTTTAGATCCAAACATTTTCTTGGCATTATACTCTCACACAATGATACTTTAAAAAAAATGGTGGGTGGGATACAATTACACTTATATACTTCAACTATCAGATTCTTAGATAGGGTATAGGAATATAAAAGTGCTTGCACACTAGTTAAAAGAAAGTGAGAGGAAAGAGGACACATATGCATGTGGATGCATAATAGAAACTTCAAAGAATCACATGAATGTAGCCAGCACACTGAGTAAAGTGGACAACCCATGTGATAGATCTGTCACTGTATGTAGAAGCAGCAAAATTACTGCAATCTGAAACAGCATACTTTCAATAAAAATAAGAAGTACTACCTCGTTGACATGTGACTGCAGCTCAGAAAGTTTCACCTCCCATGCAGATCGTTCTGAAATCAGTTCTGTCTTAAGTTTAGAGGCCTCAAGTCTAGCTTCTGAGAGTTCATCTTCCATACAGCTGACTTGCTGCTCCAAAGATTGTATCTTTGTTTGCGTTTCCTCTGCCTGGAAAGCATAAAATCATTCATGAGCTGGTAAGATACAAAATTCATAGTCGTACAAGGTGAGAGTACTAAAACCATTTGAATTTATTGTGGTGCATTTTAAGTTTCAAAAGAATTATGTCTCACAGGTTCAAACAATGTATATAACATAAAGTAATGCAGTTACAGCATTTTACCATACACAACAGGACATAACAGGACCAGATTTGAGCTTCTTAGTAGACATAAAACTTACCTGGCTCAGTGAATGAAAACATGTACAGAACTTGGTCTTCTTCCTGAAGAAATATGAAGTTATATTGAAGGAAAAATTTAGATTTGACTTCACAGAATAACAATATTGTTAGCTTGTACCTCATCAACATTGCTGCCAGAACTCCTGGACTCTCTGCCTGATGAGGCTTTCAAATCAGCAATAGTCCTTTGAGCACCCTCCAGCATATGCCTGAAAGTGTCACGCTCTCGTTTGAAGCGACTCACTTGACCCTGCAGACCCTGTATTTCCTCACTGATGACTGCAACTCGGCCATCATATCGCAACTTCAACTGTGCCAAGTCTGCCTTATGGGATTTTTCCTCTTCATAAAGTCTAAGAATACATAATAGACATGGAATTATTAGCAGTAATTAAACTGAAACTTTGAGACTGCATTGGCAAATTAAATATACCTAATTCATGGATGAATTAGTGATTGTTATGAGTCAGGTACTTTATGCATTTCTCCTCAGTCTCCCAAAGGAAATTTTGAAATAGTATCTTAAAATAGGCCATAAATTGTTGCTTATTCACAGTTCACATTCACCTTCTAAATAAACTTAATGATGCACAGGGTGTTTTTAAAATACACAGCACCACTTTAGAGGCATGTTCCAAGCACACAAATAATGAAGAATATCTATGTACACATGGGTCCTTGGATGCCTTGTCTATGAGTTTTGGCTCATTTTATTTTTGAAGTAGGAGAATGAAGAGTGAAGCATGAATCCATCCCCACAACAGTGTCTGTTTTCAAACTACTGGTTCCATTGCTAAGGATTACTGTTTTGGAAATAACAAATTATAAAAAAAATGCCACAATTGTTGTCCTTGTGCTACCACACACACTGTATGTCCGATAAAGGAGTGTCACCAGCACTCAAAAATTCTAGGAATGTAATAAATGAACTTGTATCCATCTTCTATCTTTGTTTTGCATCTGTTACATCATTAAGTGTTGTAGCATACATCATAGTTTTAAGAAAGACTTATGAATAAAAATCCAGCAGTCTTAAAGTTAGTGGATCTTCAGAACTCAGCAACTGGGCCACCTTGACCAGTGTATCATTCAGGATACTTGTCTATGTGCCCAGAATAACTGTGTGGGTGTAAGCCTTATACTTGCTGCAGGTGGTAATGATATGGGAGTTTCTCCTAGAGGACCCACCAAACAACTGAATGGGCGATGGCATTCTGCAGCTGCAATCCTTGTGCGATGGCTCCAGGAAATTTATCAGTGTCATTCAAGACTCTGTCTTCCAGCTGTGGTATCCACACTGTCCTCTGTCTTATTCATTCTGATACAGCAAACACAATCATCCCTCCTTCCCTAATATTATAATTTTTTTTCTGTCTGAAATTCAGAAACTGCGCAATATATCCTAGTAAAGATGATATGCTGCAATTTTAATGCCACATGCATGGCCAAATATGCTGTAAACATCAGATATCTCTATGAACAGGTATTTGCCAGCTCTGTATAGCATAAAATGATGGGATCTGTGCAGCAACACTGTCACACCGTAAGGCACACTCAGCAACAGCATATTTAAGCATTACTGGGGATGGTCTTATGCAGGCAGTCTTACAATGCTGGCAAAGCCACCATATGCACTTAGTGCTTCTCACCTGAAATTAGTCACAATTAAAAAAAATGAAGCACCAAAGGATCCATGTTTATACAGACTTCTTTCATTTTTTTGAGAGCATGACCTGATAGTGGTGACATGTATTTCAGCAATGCACTGCAAAATATTTTTAGCTGAAAGACCTACAAAACAATATAGTGAAATCATTTGTTAAATTAACATTCTTTAGTTCATATTATTATTATTATTATTATTGATGTCACAAAAACAAAGTGAAGTAATAAAAATAAATCCTTCAAAACGTTGGATAACTATTATAACAGTAAACATGGTCAATTATCCAAGAAAATTTGAATTTTCAAAAGCTGAATTCTTATGTCAATACTCAGAGAAAACATTCTGCACAAAATCCACAGTCTAAGTAGTAACTTAATTATATGCATACTTTAAATTTCTAATTGATCTGTTAACCTTTTCTGAACTACTGCTTAAAAGATTTTTTGTGGCAAAGTTGCATGAACAAAATGCAAACTAGTCTCACTTGTTCTTTATAGCCTGCAGTTCCCTATCCATGGCAGTGGTGTCAGCTGACATACTTCGATGGATCTTCACCACCTTGTCGAAATCCTCCAACTTTTTGCGTAAATCATCATTCTAGAAGAAAAATAAAACAGGTTTAAAATATTTGTAAATATTAATGACTTTTATGGCTGAGCAAAATGTTTAGAATTAAAACAGATAAAGGAACAGAGATGGAAGAGACAAAAGCTACATAATGAAGTATCTCAAGGCAGATAAGTTGATTAGCGCGCGCGCGCACACACACACACACGCACACACGCGCGCACGCGCGCGCACACACACACACACACGCGCGCACGCACACACACACACGCGCACGCACGCACGCAAATGCACGGATAAAAACAAAATAAATCCAGTTTCATATGTGTATATTGTACCTGATGGAATAAGGAAAATACACAGTTTTATGCACAAAATGAACATATGTGGAGTAGGTCACATTCTTCTATGTCAGCCAACTTCACTTCAGATAACAGGAAGCATACTAGACAAAAGTGGGCACTGGGAGTCAAATAGTAGGTACAGTAGGACAAATATAGTGTTAGATTGTATCAGTCCTATACCCTGTAAATGAGAACTACATTTTTAAAATGCTAACATACAATTTCACCACAACAGTGTCAGTTCACAACACCAACAGCCACTCCAAAAGAAACCAGTCACCATCGATACGTGTCATAAATAAGTATATAGTATATTGGTAATAGGACAGAATAAAACTATGCTGTTTGCAGACAGTCATTGTAGTTGATACCAAATGTTAAAAACTGTAATAGAATGCTCAAATAAAATTCATGTATTCATGTTGTGGTTTTCATCATGCAGTCCAGCAGGTGGTTATAAAAGTTTTGGAGGAAAATGTTTCTTTCCTCTGGAAGACAGAAGCAAGCCAAGTAGGAAAATGGGGTGGGACAAAGAGAGCCGTAAGATGCAGTAGCAGTAATAGTGCAGGACACAAAACTTGAAGCAGTAACTACGTAAAAACAAGAGGCCTTGAAATGGGCAACTACCCTGAAGACAGGCAACATGCTCCTGTGAAATTATGCCAGCCATCTACAAATGAAATAGTGCCATAAACCACAAAGCCACAATAAGAATCTTCACTGCCATTAAAATCGTAAATATTACTTGAATCTCTACACGCCAATAACATTACAATAAACAGGCCCGCTACTATTCAGCAGGCCCTAAAGGTAAGAGAAATGATTCTCTCAACAAGAGCAACACTCGTTATTAGGGCAAGGGCCACCTCTTGCCTCACCATTAAAATATAAAAACCTAAAAATTCATAACCTCCTTCTTCAAGTGTTCCATCTGGTCTGCATTCATATCAGCTTCCTTCTTCATCTGTTCCACTTCCAGTGATTTACCTTCCAGAGCAGATTTGAGCAGAGTTCTCTCAAGAGCCCAATTGTCACTGCCAATGTTGCGTGATACTTTTTCTTCAAGCTCTTTCAGTTTCTCCTATAATTTTTCAAAGAAACACAAATAAAAGACTAATGACCAGCATACTAAGTTTCACCAAAGATAAGCAATGCTAATTAAGTCAACATTCCTCTGGGATACAACGCCATGTAGCCTTATAGATAATTAGGTAACTACGTGGTGTTGCATCCCAGAAGGCAGAAATCTTCACAGTCACTGCCATGAGATCGGCAATTCTCATATACACAATACTGTTAATCTGAATTTAAAAAATGTTTCAATTTTAGCTGCACTGAAGCATCAGATGACACACAGGACATGGCAGTACAGCTGCATATACTGTAAACCTCAGCACTTGATGAGTGTAAGTGATCACCTGTACGACACTGTTCAGACCTGTATCTGCCTTCAGTGCATCTGACTAAGGTACAAAAGGGAGTGTATCACTAAGGAATCAAAGTCTTCAATTGCTTGCCTCAAAGGATAAAAAGTTTATCTAGTGATATGAGGAAATTTAAATCGGCCTCAAAGAGGTTTCTTTTGGAAGGTTCATTTTATACTATTCAAGAATACTTTGACTGGAACTTATTGAGCAATCCTAGCACAGGGAATTCACCAGTAATTAATTATTGCTGATATTGTAGTTTTAATTAAATTATTCATTTATTGTATTTCTTTTATTGTTTGTTAAATCTGTATGTGTGTGTGTGTGTGTGTATATATATAGGGGGATGTATATATATTTGACAGTACTTTTATTCTTCCTTTGAGTAAATTTTATTGATAGCTCTTCCATCTACATGTTAACTATATGTTGTTTATAGTGACTATTTCCACATCCACGTGAAATTTTATTTTGATTGGATTTATGGAAAATAAAGCTAACTAACTAACTAACTAACCTAGGGGACCTAGATGGGAAAAACCAAGTAAACATGACACAGGAGACAGAGTGGCCTCAGAGTTGGTCTGGATGTGATGAAGAGAAAAATCCCAGCCTTGCTGAGAGCTGATCCTTGGGTAACCAGCCTGTAAACATTCAGTGAGCTTCAAATGACCATGACTCACCCCCCTCCCAAAATGATTAATCACTTATCATTATCAAACAGAAAGACATACAATATTGTGATTTCACACACAGCTGCCATGTCATTTTATATTGTACGAAAATACATTTCATATTTTATGAAGATATGTTTATAGAAAAATACAGGGTCTTATATTAGCTACAGTCATGAAAATTCCACCTCAACAGTTTGTACAACCACCAAGCTGGTATTACTAATTACAGGAAAATTAAATGTACAATAATATAAACAATGTGATGCAATATGTAGGAGACAAAACTATGTACATAATGATAATTCAAGCCTGCTGTTCCTTATAAAACTGATAAATTAGATTAAAAATCAATCATCACTAACCTGGAAGTCAAGTTTCTCCTTGATCCAAATATCCTGCTTGTTATTATATGTGTCCTGAAGTGTTCTCAGCTCATTCTCTGCTACTACCAGCTCCCTTTTAACTGTCAACAGTTGCCTATTACAAATAATAAATTCATTTAATTGGTGGAAGCGAGCACCAAAAGGCATTAAGTCTGAATATTTATGTATATATGGGCTCTGTGTTCTAACCACAAATCATGACAGCATATTGAGAATGAAGATAGGTCCATAAATTCTTGTCCCTACCAGGAATCATTTTACCAGTCATTTCAGTAACATCTCACATTCACCTAGTGCCAAGAATGAGTGGAGCTATACCTCTACTCCTCTATGTATCTTCATGGCCTATGCAGAGACAACTTTGCCTTCTTTTACTGACAGAACTGTCCTGAGTCTTTGCACGGTACACTTCATTCACAAGAAACATTCCTCCATATTATATTTACATGTGATTTGAATTTTCATCCAGAAGCAATACTCCCAGCTGTATAAACATGAGTGTAGACTGTACCAGCAAACTAGCATTTACTGGCTTGTACATATATGTAACATTGGGTGTGCTGGAATCATAATTGGTTGGTACAATTCCCACCTGTGCCTCTGTCAGGGACTCTGTGTTGGCAGCACTTCATACAATTCAGTTCATGTACAGCACTGTTACCAATCTTCTTTTCCAAGTCTCAAATTTTATGTACTTCCCTCAAAACAGCCAATGAAATTACTGTTGTAATGTATCCGATTTTAAAGTATTAATCTATTCTTTGAACACTGAAACTGAAATTATTAATGTGGGAAGAGCAAACTTTCTCGATCACTTGTCAGTTTTCTGTGTACATTTCAAATCATATACCACATTGGTCACTGATTTGTACCTTATTTTACTTGGGACAAGCCATTCACGTTACTTTTGCATAGCTAATCTTGTTATACATATTCCATGTAATACACATTCCTTCGGTTTACCAGGATTGACTACTGAAAAGGTCATTATTAGAAGTGGAACAATGTCTCATGGCTATAGTATTTAATTATAGTATAGTAATACCACAAAAACAAGTTCTCAACCTAACCACATCCTTTAACAGATTACACTAACCTATTGTTCAAAACTGCTACTATTCTAACTATCCTATAAAAAGCGTGGTCATTTACATTATTCTATGATGCCCAAATTTTGCACTGAATCCATTATGTTGGTTATTATAGTATTTATGTTATGTACTACCGGCTTGTCCAAATCCCTGTGTAATCAGAATTTGTGCACTGAGCCCATAATGCTGGCGATTATATTACTTACGTGTGTATTGCCTCCTTTTCCATAACCAGCTGTGCCTTCATGACTACATGCTCCTCCTCCAAAATCTCATACTTTGCTGTAAGGTCTTCATACTCCCGTCTCTCTGCTACCAGTGCCCCCTCAAGTTCTGTTACATTAATCAATACCTATGTTAAAACATGCTGTGGATTTAATTAATCATAACTATTATTTATTATTTGTACCAACAAATGCACATACATGTATTAAAACGTTAAATTATATTGCAAACGCTCCTATGTGTATCAGTGCTGCTGCACCATCTTCAGGGAGATTTGATATTGCATTTACTAAAGTTATAAAATGTTAAAATTATTAAAATTACAGAAAACAGTAGATGGTTGTACAATACAATCTGCGCTGTTGATAAAATGTGGTAGTGGTTGCACATGCAGTTCAAAAGTCTGTAATGAATTAATATGAAGTATAATTATTAAATTGTAAATACTATGAAGATACAATACAATAATTTATATTGATGTGATGAACTTACCCTCTTTTGGTGCATCTAGTGTACTGGTTGGAAGGGAACTGTAATTATACTTCATATTAATTTGTTACAGACTTTTAAATTGCATATGCAGCCACTACCACATTTTATCAACAGTATAGATTTTGTCATAATAATCTACTGTTTTAGTTAATTTTAATAACTTTAACTTTTATAACTTTAGCAAACGCAATATCAAATTTCCCTGAAGATGGTGCAGCAGCACCAAAACCTGTAGAAGCGTTTGTAATATAATTTAATGTTTTAATACATATATGTGCATTCGTTGGTACAAATAATAAATAATAAAAAATAAAAATGTGCAGTATGTACATAAAAATAATTACAATTAATTACAAATTACATAAACACAGTACTGTTGAACACAGTATTGAGGAATGCATAGCAGTCAAAATACAGAGAGAAGATACCGCAATGAGAGGGGCAAATGTTATAGAATGGTGATTTCCCAAATTTATTCTGAAGAAATATTGGTTCTGTGTGTAGATTTCTCGAAAGATGGGTTTCATGAGAACTGAACTCCGATTCCTCAGGTGTCCAGCATGTAGCATAGTCAGTACAAGGGTTGGATAAAAAGTAATGGCAACTCCTCTATAGTTTTGAAATAACTTTATTACCTGAGGTAAACACATTTACATTCCTTCAATATAATCTCCCCCCATGTGTACCACCTTCTGCCAAATTTGTGGAAGGCATCGTACACCATCAGCACATCCACTTCTGTTGATGTCCAGCAGTGACCACCCTACAGCATGAATAGTCGCCTCTCTTGTGTTGTAACATATCCTTCACAGTGGCTCTTTCATTTTGGCGAAAAGATCAAAATCGCATGGACTCATATCGGGTGAGTATGGCGGTTGTTCCAGTATCTCCATCACCAGTGGCGAAGGAGATCCGTGACAACGTTGGCAGTATGAGTCCTTGCAATGTCATGAAGGATGATGGGATTCATTGGCAACAAGTGCTGTCGCTTTCTCCTGAGTGCTGGACGAAGATGATTACGGAGGAAATTGCAGTAGTAGGCAGCGTTTACTGTCTGTCTTTGAGGGACAGTGTGGTGCAGTATCACTCCATCAATGTCATATGCCAC
>Ga0136643_10003312_pt1 | contig 21650 bp, 16 predicted proteins | sample TergutLab28metaG_FD_96883 | JGI IMG/M metagenome (GOLD analysis project Ga0136643, IMG submission 96883) | Labiotermes labralis P1 segment gut microbial communities from Petit-Saut dam, French Guiana - Lab288 P1 (version 3) (version 3) | ecosystem: Host-associated > Arthropoda: Insects >...
AGTCTGAAATAAGCGATTATTTCTCTTACCAAGATACTCATCAGCTTTAGCTATCTCTTCATTATCATAAAAAGAACACCTTGATGTATAAGCTTCGTTTTGAAGCTTAACTTCAATATTGTTCCTCTTAGCCTAATAAGATAAGCTTATTCTTAAACTTAAATAAAGGAAGTCCTACAAAGGACTGATTGATGACAGCTTTCTGTTTATTAGTCAATTCATCATTCTTTATTCCATGCTTTTTCATGCCTTTATTATAACCGATAATGATTTCACCAATTTCTTTCTTCATCGCTAAATCAATTATCTGTCTGGCTGCTTTATTAAAGAAGTCTTCAATCCTTAAGTTTCTTTTTCTTAAGGTTCTTAATTGTCTTTTAGTTAAAGGTATGTTAGGTTTCTTCTTAGAGTTAAAATTAGCTAATTTTTTATTATAAAGCTGATTAATGCTTTTCATGATGAATTTCAACGGTTTTTCGGTCGATATAAGGTTCTAAAGCCTCATAGGTATAAGGCAATGGCGATAGTTGAAATGGATAATGATTGATATGAAACACCCCTTTATCAAATTATATTCTGCATCGAATAAAAAATTAACTTGCATATTAGTTAAAACATTGATATAATTTTGAAAAGGAATCGATAAAATGAATCTAAAAGTTTATCAGTTTGAGGCAATGATAATAAAGGTAGAAGATATTGATGGCGCTTATATTGAGTTTCCTTTTGATGTAAAGAAAGAATTCAATAAGGGTCGGGTATTTGTTGAGGCAACATTTGATGGGGAAATATATCATGGCAGTTTAGTGAAAATGCAGACGGAATGTCATATAATTGGCATCCGCAAGGATATCAGAAAGAAAATCAATAAGCAACCTGGTGAGATGATTAATGTTACAATCAAGGAGAGAAAGCATGAGTAAAAAATACTGGATTTATGATTTTACAATCGGAAGATTAGGAATCGCCGTTGAAGGAGAGTTTCTTAAGAGAATTTTTTTTAGTGAGTATCCAATAAAAGGATATATTGAAGAAGAGACAGATTTTATCAAAAATGTTTCTATAATTCTCGAAGAATATCTAATAGGAAAAAGGTATGAATTTGATATACCTCTAGCTTTAGATGGTACAAATTTTCAGAAAGCAGTTTGGAAGGCTTTAACGGAAATTCCTTATGGTGAAACTAGAAGTTATTTAGAGGTAGCTTCTATTATTGGCAATCCAAAAGCAGTCAGGGCAGTTGGGCTAGCAAATAACCGTAATCCTATCGCTATTATTGTTCCATGTCATCGCGTTATCGGCAAAAATGGTAAGTTAGTTGGTTATGCTGGCGGCTTACAAATGAAAGAGGATTTGCTTAAGTTAGAATTAGCTAACAAGTAGGATGACTACTAGAACAAAACGAAAATAAATTTCCGTTATGGGGCTGATGCCTATCTTTATAAGAAATTACAGTGTTACTTGTAATCTTACGGGTGTTGTTAGACCGCTATTCCTCAGATTTCTGAATTACTTCATCATCTTTGGGTTTACTTTTTGCTATTATATTTAAACTAGCTAATATCTGAATTGATAAGCTTCCTGTCATAGTCTGGAATAAGCGATTATTTCTCTTACCAAGATGCTCTTTTTCACCTCGATTCTTGCTAAGAATATGATGTTATTATAACACTAAAATCTAGTAAAAACAAGGATTAATTTAAACTTTTTTTCAGCTTGAGAAAACGTTATAGATAAAGCAAATTAAACTATGGTTTTAGGGTTAAATTTGAGAAAAATTCTCGCATACGCGTGTATGTAATTACATATTAAGTATAACTATTATTATTATAAGATGAAAAATATAAGTTCAATTACATAACAATGGATGCTGGATATGGAACTCCTAATGTGCTCAAATTACTTGTATCAAATGGCATCAAACCAAATATTAAAGCGATTAAAAATGAAAATGCTGTAAATGTTATAATGAATTAAGTTTGAATTATCTGATGATAAAACACGCTTAATATGTCCATTAGGCGTTGTGCTTTTTGAAGTGAAAACGAAAATTAAAGGCTTGAGCAGTTTTAAATCAGAAAATTGTGTCGGCTGTGAATTAAGAAAAAAATGTTTTGAAAACAAGGGCATAGGTTTAAGGATTTATCTTGATAAGGAAGAATACAAGATATTTAAGAAAGTTTTAGCAGTGACGGAAACTGAAAAAGGAAAAACAATATACTTTCGGCGTTGGAATATATGCGAATCTCCGAATGGCTTCATCAAGTATAATCTTAATGGTAAAAAATTAACAATGAAAGGTTTAAAAAGAAATAACACAATCACAAAATATATGCCTTAATTTGAGACGATTAATAAGTATTGAGATAGCTAAAGAAAATGGATAGGGGTTCATTCACAAACCTAGGGTTTATGAACACTGAAGAATGAGCTTTTTAGATGAAAATGACAGCCATTAAATCAAAAACTAAATAATTTAGTTAGAATATTTATAAAAATTTTACATATATTGTAGAGGTTACAGTTACTTAATTTTTTAAAAAAGTTGTTAAAAAAAAGTGAAAAATTTGTAATAAAAGACCATAAACCTTGACATTTTGCCCAAGCTATCGTATCATATTATGGATACAAATTTAGTGTTCCAAAAAAAAATAAGGAGAATAAGAAATTGAAAAAATTTATTAAAGGTTCAATGGCTTTAATTTTAGTAGTTTTTTCTGTAGGATTTTTGGCTGCATGCAGACCTAGCCTAGATCCAGAAACAGAAACAGAAGTTGTAGAAAGAGTAGATCAAGCTGTAGAAATGTTAGCTGAATTATTTGGTGGTGCTGACTGGTGGGGCGCTGTTGAAGATGGTGCATCTGACAAAGTTCTTGCGGCAATCAGACATGCTAGATTTACCAATGACGAAGTAGTTGGGATTATCGATTTACTTGATAACGCAGATGATGGTTTATATTTATTAACACAATTTAACGATTTAGATATTTCTAGCGATAAATTTGCTAGATTCATGTTTAGTCTGGCTAGAGAATTTTCAGAAATTGCAGAAGATGCTTTACCTGCTGATTTATGGGAAGTTTATAGTGAAGTATTAGCTTTCGGTGAAAGAGATTTTGTTGCTATTTTCTCAGCGCTTATTGATATTGCGACAATTGAAAGTGCAATGTTAGATATGAATCTTGGTATGGATGGGTTACCTAGCAGAAATGAATTTGGTGATATTGTTAGAGCCTACAGAAATGAAGTTTTAGCTATTACTAATATCTTAACTGCGAATACAGTTAACACTATGGGAAGATTTATTCAAATCTTTACACCAATGATTGCTGATAGTGCCGGTTTTCCTGTCGCAGAAATAAACGAACAAATTGATTTTTTTACAGAACGTTATGCAGCTTTAAGATTAAGTATTCGTGCAGCAATCAATGTTTTAGATAATAACGCCGTTATTGATGTTTTATTTAATCACATGATTGAAGGCGCAGACGATGATGGTCTAGTTATTGTTATCGGAAGAATGCTACATGCTGGTTTTACTGTTAGAAACGGAATTAACCAAGCTTTAGCTAATGAATTCCTTGACTTAGTTTTAGGATTTGTAGGTTTACCTGCGAGTTATTTACCTTTTGATGTGAGTACGGTATTTGCCGGTGCTGCTTACCTTAATGGCTTAGCGCTTAACGCAACTATTAATACAGAAAATAGTTTCGTACTTTTATTACAAGCTATGTTGCAAGGTAACTATTCATATGAGAACGATTCATCATATGTTGTTGATAGACCTAGACCTTAATGATTAAATTATTTTAAAAAACTAATAATAATAGAGTCCTCCGAATTATAAGCGGGGGACTCTTTGCTAAGGAGTTGCCAGAAATGTCAGTTGTTACTTGTAAAAATGTCTATTTAAAATATAGCGGAGTAAAAGAGCCGGTAATTAATAATGTCAGTTTAGATTTAGCTGAGGGCTGTTTTGTTTCGATTATGGGACGTAGCGGCAGCGGTAAGTCAACATTACTTAAACTTATGTGTGGATTACTCAAGGCTGATAGTGGTGAAATTATTACAGCAGGCAATAAGTTATCAGAACTTAATGGTAAAGCGAGAGCAATTTTTAGATCACAGACAGTTGGTATTATTTTTCAGGATAATAATCTTATTGATGACTTTAATGTCAAAGATAACATTTTAGCGCCACTTTATATTGCAGGTAAAAAAGCTGATTTAAAACATTTTCAAAGATTACTTGAACTAACAGAACTTAATGAATTTGTCAATCGAATGCCACATCAGCTTTCTGGAGGTCAAAAACAAAGAGTCGCAATTGCTAGGGCTTTGATTGCTAAACCGCAAATAATTTTTGCGGACGAACCAACTGGTAGTCTCGATAGTGCTAGTGAACAACAGATTATGGCGCTTTTTAAAGCTATTAATGAGGAATTTGGTATCGCAATAGTTCAGGTTACCCATTCAATGGAATGTGCAAAGGCTGGCAAGGCGCTTATTACAATCAACGATGGCAAGGTTAATTGGCAATGATAATAAAATACTCCTATGCCCGTTTAAAACAAAGTAAGGCAATAACGCTATCAAGCGCTATTGTTCTTAGTCTAATTGTTTTGGCAGTTATGATTCTGTTTACAATGTCTTCAATTTTTAAACATGGAATGATAAATTTTCAAAGACAACTTAGCGGTGATGCGGATATAGTTCTTACTTCGGCAGCAGACCGCTTTTTTGGTTTATCGGCTTTAAGGGAAGATGACATACTAAAAGATAACTCTCTTTATATTCATGGCTTTTTGCGTACGTTTGCCCAAGTCGAAAGAGCTGAAGGAGCAAATGATTTCAGCACGATTTTTGCGGCTGACTTTGATAGTTTGCAGCAGTTTAATGCCATTAGAGCTCATTATTTGCCAAGCTTTTTGATTGATACAGATATTATAATCAGCAATAGCTATGCCAGAGAAAGAGGGCTTTTGGTTGGTGATAGTCTAACTTTATCATTAGGTGGCAGAAGAGCGGTATATCAAATTGTTGCGATTGCGGAAAATGAAGGAATTTTTTACTCTGGAAATGCAATTTATATGACTCATCGGGCTTTAGCTAGAATTTTACCCTTTTTAGGAAGCGGGATTTTTATAGCGACAGATATAGTTAATTATGCTTTTATAAAAGCTAATGATTTAGAAAGTTTATCTTTAATTGAGGAAAGATTAAAGACAAATTTTTCACATTTAAATGTTACAGAAGCCGTTGACTTTTTATATATTGAAAATGTTGTGAGTAGGTTTACCGAACCAGTAATTGTTGTATCGCTAATTGCTAGTGTATTTTGTGTTATTTCTTTATTAGTTTTGCTAAGGCTGATGTTTGCCAAAGATCGTAAGAATTTTCTTTTACTAAAAATGTTAGGTATGTCTAAAAAAGGTATTGCCCTTATTACTATCCTAACGGGTTTAATAATCGCTGTTTTGGGTTTTATTGGGGCACTGCTATTTTCCAAATTATTAATCTTTATTATGGGACAAGCACTACCGCTTTTTAGTGGATATAATCTGGGATTCTTAACTGTTTTAATCGCAGTTTCAGTTGCTTTATTTGGCGGGATAGGTTGTGCTTTGCTTTGTGCTAGAGTAACTATTGAGGAGAAAGTCATCAAGAAAAGCAATATGACTAAAGGAATAAAAGCGATTATAGTTTTAGTACTATCGGGTTTTAGCGCAATAAGTGCTTTATTAATCATTAGAAATTATCCATTTATTGCTCTTGTTTTAATTGTAATTTCGTTAATTGCGATTATTGTTACTATGCCTAAAGTTATAACTATTGGGGCTAATTTTTGGCATAAGAAAAAAGCCAACATTTATACTTTACGCTTTCAAACCCTTTCGCAAGCGATTAGTTGGCAACGATTTTCGCTTTTTATTACATTAGGTGTCTTGGTAATTCTTACATCTATGTCCGCAAGCTATACGCTTAATAATAATTTTAATGCCCAGATGAATTATCCCTTTGAAATTGTTGTTACTGAAATTAGTGCGCCAAATCAAAATCTAGTAGAAAGAATCGCTGAGACAGAAGGTGTATCTGAAGCTATTAAGGCACAGCTTCATTTAGGCGCAAGAATTTATCTTAATGATAATTATATCTATAGTAATTTATTAGCTCTTGAAGACAAAGGTTTTGCTTATTTTGGTGCAGACTTTACGCTCATCAATGGAATTGGCGTAGCTGTTGGCCGCCAATTTGCGATTAGAAATTCATTAGAATTAGATTCTGAAATAGTTTTTTCTGGTCGTGAAAATATTTCTTTTCGGATTGTAGAAATTTTAGATACAGAATATCTAAATGGAAACTTTATTTTAGCTGACCTTGCAAAAGTAGTAGCTAATGCGCGCCCTTTTTCGGAAATTCTGATAGCGACTAATGAATCTACAGCATTAGTATTAAGCAATGTAAATAGTGCGATTGCTGCTTTAGGCGCATCAGCTTCGGCTTTAGAGATAAGTGCTTTGGCTAGTTTTATGCAACAATGGTATATAGAATTTGTCTGGCTTTTCAATATCTTTATTTTTTCGATTGCTGCAGTAGCTGCCTTAACTTCGTTTTTGATGATTTTCTTAAGGAGAAAGTCAAATCTAGAAGAAACAAGAAGACTAAAGCTAATTGGATTGTCTAATAGCGCTGATATCAAACAAAATCTGTTTTCCTTGTTTTTTGGATTATTACCGATCTTCATTATTTTGCCTATTTTAATGTTTCTTATTGCACAGGCTAGTTTACCGCTATTTATGATTTTTGGCAGTTACCGGGATATGCATTATAACTTGCTTATGGTATCATTAACTGTTTTAGGAAGTTTTAGTTTTGTATTAGTAGTAGAATCAATAATTACTTGGAAGTTTAAAGTTTCTTAAAATAATATTAAGCATGAAAAAACAACTAATTTGCTTTGTTGGCATTTTAGTTGTTTTTCTTTATTAATTATTATTCAGCAATTGCGAAGAAGAAAGTTCTGACAACGCGATTTGTATTACGGCAAGTAACCACTAAAGAATAAAGTCCAGCTTGATTAAACCATTGAGGATGAGCATAATAGCCAAGTGTATCTACCCACTCATCTACTAAAACTTCCGCAAATGTATAACGTTGTAATACGGTTTGATATCTATTAGTAAATCCCTCTTCCCATAAATATGGGGAATTTACATGTAGTGATACCCAGCTGCCTGCTGGAAGCCATGCGCCATGAGCGACATTACTATTAACATTTACAACTCCTGAATCAACTGTAAAAACAAAAGATAATTCAGAACCTGGTAAAGCAACCCAGTTTACGCCATTAAAAATTTCTGTGTGCGCTCTTAATGCTAAACGTCCATAGCGGTTAGAGTAGTTGATGCCAGTTCCATTTGCTAAAGTGCCCCTAGCAATTGTTTCATGCGGATCTGGTTGACCACCTTGCCATTCACGGCGTAATCTTATTATTTCAAAACTACCGCGGAATAATTCACCACCACCTGGCGCTTCAAACTCTAGACGAAAATCGTGAGCTGTTTCAGCAAAAATCCCTGATTGTGTTAAAATATTACGTCCATTTATGTTTAATCTCCAAAAAGATGCATTAGCATCAACATCAGGTGATCTTAATGCCATAAAGACAGCGCTTAACGTAAAAACAAGACAAATAGCGCTAATGATTTTTGTTATTTTTTTCATTATAAATTTTCTCCTCTTTCTTTATTTTTAAAACTAAATTTTGACGCAAATATAATTTTTAATTACCTCCTTTATAGTTGGAAACTTCAAAAATTTAGAGATCTATAAATTTTAGGAAGCGTTTCCGGATATAAGAAAATTTTATCATATAATCTAATCTTAGACAAATTTTTTAGACCGACAAAGTTCGACAGCTAGAATTGTTCAAAAAAACTAAAAAAAGAAGAAATGAGGAAAATATTTTTGCTTAAAATTGATTTTCCGAATTAGCGAATGTCGTTTTTTGTCGGGCGAAAAAACTCGAATTTTTGTTTTTTTATGATAAAATGTAAGCGATTACCGAAGTCTGAGAAAAAGTTGGAAAGGTGGGTTTGCTTTAAACTACAGAGATAAATTTTTAATGAAAACAAAGAAAGGGAAAGATTATGAGAATAATAAAAAAATGTATACTCGCTGCTTTTGTATTAGCGCTAACGCTTGCGATTCTTCCCAAAGGTGAGATTGCGCCAGCGGAAGCATCCCAAGATATTTTTACTGGTTGGCGAATTACAGCTAATAACGTAAATTATGATTTGTGGAATAATAATCAAATTGGAACGTTTGTAAAAGTTGATGGTAGCTTTTATTCGAGGGGGCTAAGTTTGAGAGCCCTAAGTTTTGATGTTTCGTTCATTGATACAGGACAATTTGGAGTATTGCGGGCACATGGTATCTTTGATCTTTTTCATGTGGGGGAAACAATCGGTTCAATACATGCAATAATTGAAAATCGATCTGTCAGAAATGGTGAATCGGTTAATGTCATCGCTGGTGGAGGGTTCTACTTTCGAGGATTTACGAATATTTATAACTCCCAAGGACAGCAATTTGGAGAAGAAATGAGTGCTCGTGCTAGCTTTCATTTCGGAAATGATAACAGTGAAACAGTCATTGATTTAATTCTTGATCCTTCAAGACCGCAAGCTGGAACTGAAGTAACGATGAATAATGGTCCGATTTTCGGTAGAACAATGACCCAAGGATTTACACGTGTAATTTTCCTTGGTCCTACAGCATCATCGCAAGCACGGCAACATTATATTTTTACAGCAAGCAACAACAATGCGAGAGTTTCAGAAACTGGAACGATAACAGCATTAGCACCGGGACAGGTAGAAATTACTGCTCGTCACAGAAATAATCAGTTTGAAGTAGGTAGAGTAACGATTACCATTCTACCGGTAACTAGCAATGTTATAAGGGAATTGCCGCTTACAACTGATCGCCGAGTGCCGTTTAATTCTAACGGTTCTGAAGTAACAAGTGGCATGGGAGTAGCTGGTGGCAACACAATGCATCTAGGTCTTACAAGACATATGTCTTTTACGCCAGGCGCTTTAGTACCTTCTTCGATTATTCAAGATTATATTTGGACTACAAATGCCCCGCATGTTGCGACTGTTAGTCAGTTTGGAACGGTAACAGCAATGAACCCAGGAGTAGTAACAATTACAGCTGTTTACAGGCATAATCAAAATTTTAGAGGTTCTTTTGAAATTACAGTTTTAGAGCCATGGCTTTTTGAGTTTGAAGATGGAAATTACAAAAGAATACATCAAAACTTGCCTTCTTTCGATATCCAAACAGATAGCTTTGATTTTCATATAACTTATTTAGATTTTAGGCCGATGAGGATGTGGACAACGATTAATTTATTCTATCATACGCACGAAGCATCAAATGTTGCATATCATTCTAATAGAGCGATGTCTGCTGGCGAAACTGTTAGAGTTACAGTCGGTGGCTACTTGAATTTCAGGTCATCTCAGGGAAATTTAAATATTAACTTTGATTTACAACGTTCGTTTAGAGCGAGATTAATTACAGATGCCTATTTAAGTTTCGAAATTTCGCATAGTTGGCCTAATGGAATTGTATATGTATTGCCTCCTAATCATCAAGCTAATCGGGAAGGGCCTATAGATTTTCTTTTTATTATTGATTATCAAAGGCCGAATACAGTCCAAAATATTGATTTGCTTTTAGATATGAACATGCCAAGTCAGCGTGTTATTCATGGCAATACTAATTTTCAAAATGCACGTTATGGAAGAGTATCGTTTTATGCTCCGAGCTTTCTTACTGCAGAAATACAAATTCTTGATTGGATAATTATTGATGATATGGGGCCGCGACTATCTCCGGTTAATCATCTCCTTAGAATTTTTCATTACTTGCAATAGTCATTAAACTAATTTAAAACTTTTTGCATTCAACTTTTGGATAAATTGTTGAATGCATTTTCTTTTGATATAATTTTCAAATTTAATGGCGTAACATTAAAGAAGCAGTCATTTTGATAGCATTATTTGACGTGAAGTAATAAGAACACGCAAAAAAATCCTTATGTGAACATTTTGGATAGCATATTGTTTTTAGAACTAGCATTTTAAGCGATTTAATAGTATAATAATTACTAACAAGGCAATTTCATATAATTGAAAGAGTCTCAAAAGGAAGTGAATTGAAAATGTTTAAGGGAAGCAGAATTGCATTATCTGCATTAATGCTTTGTTTTGTTATGTTAATGAGTGGATGCAATTCAAATCGCAATGAGGGTCGAATTAATGGTTTGGCAAATGCGCATTATTCAGCAAGATACTATACACTTGAAATGCATCAAGGTACGATGCCAGGAGAAGAGACAATACTAATTTCCAGTTTAAATGAGTTAAAAGAATGGCATAAACATACTTTTAATGAATGGGATAACTCTTTTGACTGGAATACTTTTTCGACTGATACTGCTAAGTATTTGAAACAAGGATTTAATAATTTTCTTGCTCAAATTTTAGAAAATTATCTCGAATGTTTTTTTGAAAATAATCAGATTATATTATTGCCAAGACTGGTCGCAAGAGTTGCTGAATGGTTCGCAATCCCTAGTATAAATTATTATAATTCGACATTATCAATTAATATGAGAATACGAAGACCATGGGGAGGAATGTATGATCTTGGTGCTTCTTCCATTGGTGTCATTGAGATAAGTAGAATTTCAACTGACCTAAATATTGAACTCAATATATCTAGATAACAAATAAGAGCTGTAAAAATAGGAGGAAAAGTGAAAAGTAATTGCATTATGAAATTAAGAAAAAAAGTATTCACTTATTTTGATTTTTATAATAACAATATTTTCAATATGTTTTCTATGGATTCATTTTCAACTACAATCAATCATAATGCTGTGACCGATGAAGATTTTGAAATCCTTAGAAGAATATTAAACAAGGATTTAAGAGAACAAGAATATATTACATTGCCATAGAGCATTACAAATTTCTGAAATTAAAAATAAAAAGCTATCCTTAGTTAAATTCTAAAGATAGTTTTTTGTTTTTAATGCTTTATTTTTGGTTTCTTTCAGAATAGCTAATGTGTTCTAAAAAATACTTACACTTAAACGCAGAAGCACTCAAAAACGAGTATCAAAATGTAAATCCTTTAAACTGCATAAAAAAAGGTGAACCCCCTATACCCCTATCAAGTTATTGGTGGCTTACCTATCATATTTTTTTGGTGCGGGTAGAGGGAGTCGAACCCACACGCCTAAGCGCCAGATTCTAAGTCTGGTGCGTCTGCCAGTTCCGCCATACCCGCATATGTAACGGACAATATTATATCATCTTAAACGGAGCTTGTCAAATGTTTTTTTAAATTTATCATAAAATATTAAAATGGCAGAAATTAGCACTTACCTCTTGCAACTGCTAAAAAAGTGTGATATAATCTTTTTAGCAGTCTGATTGCTTGACTGCCAGAGGAGTGAAATAATGAATATCAATCAATTTACCAATAAAGTTCAGGAGAATTTACAGAAGGCAATGGAACATGCTCAAAATAGGCGCCACGCATCAATTGATGTAGGTCATTTTTTGTTAGCTTTAATTGAAGATAGAAATAGTTTATTTAATATTATATTAGATAAGACCGCAACAGATAAAAAACTTGTTACTAATCTAATAAAAGAAGAATTAACTAAGATGTCGACTGTTAGTCAAAATCAAAATATTTTGCCAGATAAGAATTTATTAAAACTTATAGAAAAAGCTGAAAGTGTTAAGTCAGAGTTAAATGATACTTATACAAGTGTTGAACATTTTGTTTTAGCTTTGTATGATTTAAATGATTCGCTTTCTAGTTCAATTGTCGGATTATTAAAAATCAAGCGTAAAGAAATGATAGAAATAATTAAATCAATTCGCGGAAATAAAAAAGCAGGTAGTGAGAATGCGGAAGATTCGTATGAGACATTAAAAAAATATGGACGTGATATTGTCAGCGATGTAGCTAAAGGCAAAATTGATCCGGTTATTGGTCGTGATGATGAAATTCGCCGAGTAATGCAAATATTATCTCGCAAGACTAAAAATAACCCGATTTTAATTGGTGAGCCAGGGGTAGGTAAAACAGCTATAATTGAAGGATTAGCTTGGCGCATCTTTAAAAATGATGTTCCTTTTAACATGAAAGATAAAATTATTTATGAATTAGATATATCTGCTTTGATTGCCGGAGCGAAATATCGTGGTGAGTTTGAGGAAAGATTAAAACTAGTCTTAGATGAGATATTAGCTGCTGAAGGAAAAATTATTGTTTTTATTGATGAAATCCATAATTTAATCGGAGCTGGTAAAACAGAAGGTTCGATGGATGCGGCCAATATTTTAAAGCCACTTTTAGCTAGAGGAGAGTTACATTGCATTGGTGCTACAACTTTAGCTGAACACCGCAAATATATTGAAAAAGATATGGCTTTAGAAAGAAGATTTCAAAAGGTTCTTGTCAACGAGCCGACAATCGAAGATACAATTACAATTTTAAGAGGACTGAAAGAACGTTTTGAAAGCCACCATGGCGTTAAAATATTTGATGAGGCATTAGTAATAGCAGCAACGCTTTCCAGCCGCTATATCACTAATCGCTTTTTACCAGATAAAGCTATTGACTTAATTGACGAAGCTTGTTCCTCAGTTCGTATGCAAATTGATTCTATGCCAGAAGAACTAGATATAATTGTACGTAAATTAATCCAGTTAGAAATCGAAAAAGCAGCTTTATCTAAAGAAAGTGATCATAAAACATTAGAAAGACTAGAAGTGATTAATAAAGAATATGCTAATCTTAAGGAAGAGGAACAAATCCTAAAATCACGCTGGGAAGCAGAAAAAGAGCTAATCGAAAATATTAAAACAGACAAAAATAAATTGGAAAAGGCACGCTTAGATTTAGAAAAAGCGCAAAACAAGGCTTTATATGAAGAGGCAGCTCAACTCCAATATGCTGTTATACCTAAATTGGAAAAATTACTTAAGGAACATGCTGAAAAGGAATCAAAGGATAAAATCTTAAATGATGCGATTACTGGAGAACACATCTGTGAAGTTATTGCTAAATGGACAAAAATCCCTGTTAGTAAGTTAAACGAAAGTGCCAAGGATAAACTTTTGAATTTAGAGAATTCATTGTGTAAAAGAGTAATTGGGCAGAATCAGGCAATAAGTTTAGTTACGGATGCTATTTTTCGTTCTAAGGCTGATATCAATGATTTTAGGCGCCCGATTGGTTCGTTTTTGTTTTTAGGACCAACAGGTGTAGGTAAAACCGAAGTCGCAAAAGCTCTTGCGGAACAACTTTTTGACAATGAACAAAATATCATCCGTATTGATATGTCGGAGTATATGGAAAAACATTCTGTCAGCCGCTTGATTGGTGCCCCACCAGGTTATGTAGGATATGATGAAGGCGGGCAATTAAGCGAAGCAGTCAGAAAGAATCCTTATTCAATTGTTTTATTTGATGAAATTGAAAAAGCCCATGGAGATGTTTTTAATATCCTTTTACAGATTTTAGATGATGGAAGGTTAACAGATTCCAAAGGAACAATGATAGATTTTAAAAATACAATCATCATTATGACGTCTAATATTGGTTCACAACTCTTGTTAGATAATTATAATGAAAATAGTAAGGCTCTTGTTTTAAAAGAACTTAGGAATTATTTGAAACCGGAGTTTATTAATAGAATTGACGAAGTAATTGTTTTTAATCCATTATCCCAAGAAACTAATCGCTTAATAGTTAAGAAATTTCTTGAAGATTTAAGCTTGAGACTGAAACAGAAGCAGATTGAACTTTTAATTAGTAATGAAGCTATTGAGGAAATTATAATTTCCGGATTTGATCAAGTTTATGGAGCTAGGCCATTAAGAAGATTTATTCAAAGAAATATTGAAACTTTGTTAGCTAAGGAATTAATCAAAGGAATAATTAAGGAAACGGATAAGGTCGCTATTGATTTTAAAGATGGGGCTTTTGTCATCAGCAACTTATAAGTTTGACCCCTTATATCATCCATAATGAAGTCGTCAAATGTCTTATCGTAAAATAGGGCATTTGGCGGTTTTTTGTTGTTTAGACAAATATATTATTTGTCGAAATTTGTCTGTCGAAAGCATTTGCAATATTTGTCGTAAAATGCTAGAATACAATTGTAAAGCGCTTTCTTCTAAGTTGCCAACTCTAAGGAAAAGGAAGAAAGATGAATCTCAAATTGATTAAGACTCCACCTTTTTATTGTTTATCAAATAATTAACTATTAAAATCATTGGCGTATAGTGTTTAATGGCTTTTTTTTATTTTTTCAAATTTCAGACTAATATTGAAGGGAGGTTATTTATTTTTCAGTCTTGCGTTTCATTATATTTTTAAACCATCATTTATTTTAATTAAAAAGGAGAAGAAAACTATGAGATGGGAAACAAGCAGTACAATCGCAAATCAAATAAACAATGGAAACATGTATGAAGAAGGAGATATCTTAACATCTCATTCACTAAATGTGATTGTCACAGAACTTTTAGCTATTTCAGATTTAATGCGCTCAATATACGGAGAGGCTTTTATTGAAATACTAAGGAACGGTTTAGCGGTAAATTGGGTGCGAACGGGCACGGAACTTATCACAACTATTGATATACCCGCAAGCGATTTTTTGATTTTTGCACAAGCTCATGTGCCACCTCCATATGTTAACTTGATTGAAGTGCTTACTTCAAACCCGTCCGGATTACTTAGAATCCGAGTAAGGGAAAGACTTGCCTTACGAACAGACCCAACAATAATAGGCACAAGAACTTATCTTATTCCAATCAGTTTTTTTGCGGATCAGGCAGGAACCAGGCTGATTGCCAGAAAAACACTGACAGTCAGATACTCTGTTCCACCTACACAACCAGTTGATTAAAGATAAATAAATTTTGAAAGGAGAAGTAATAATGAAAATATCAGAATTAGTAACAGAGTTATATAATAATTTGTCAGATGACAAAAGACCTTTCATCCGTTCTGACGGAATCTTTCCGTTAACACAAGAAGATGCGGATTCGCTAGACGAGATTAAAATCATTGGGATTGCGGGAAGTCGCGGTAAAACTACGACAGCTTTGATGGTCCACAAATATCTGAAAGCCAAAGGTCATAAATCGATGCTTTATTGTAGTGCTAAAATTGATTCGCCCGCAAGTAATATTGATCCTAATGAAGCAAGCGAAACGCCGTTGCTCAATCTGGCGATTCTTTTAAAACTGCTTTTAGAAGCTTTGGAATATAAACCGAAATATATTGTGTTAGAGGTTCATGAGTCAGCTATTCAAAGAGGAATCGTTAAAGATTTACCTTTTTCTATCAGGGCTTTAACAAATATTTATAAAGATCATCATATCGATCAGGAATCATCAAGTGATTATGTCAAGACAATTAAATCCTTTTTTAAAGATGTTTCAGCTGATGGTGATTCAATTTCTGTCTTAGGTTTAATGGGAGATATCAATAAAACGAATTTTCAGGAACTACTGAAAATAAATGATAAAGAGAAATTTACTTATAGTTCACAATATACAGCCGAACAAAAGGATGTGCCAATAAACAAACTTGATGCTTATCTTTATTTTTGTGAACACTCAGTTTGGAATATGCTTACTAAATTTATTGTAAAAGGCAATGATTATGTTTTTGAGACTGAATTACTTATGCCTTTTAATGCTTTTAATATGACTTGTGCAATATCAATTTTAGAAGCGCTTGACATTTTCTGTCCGGAAAAATTTCAGGATATAATCTTTGATATTATTAGTCCGGGAAGAGAAGAGATGTTTAGATTTAATAATCGGATGGTAATGTTAGATGTCTATCTTGGTCCAGCATTGGAAATTCTTTCAGAGTATAAACAAAGAGGAGAGATTGATAGAATTACAGTCGTTACGGGCGCATCAGGAACGGGCTTTTTAGGGTGGGATGATATTTTTTCGTCATCGACTTATATTACTGAAAGAGGAAAATTCAGAAAAAGAGCAATGGATTATTTAAAGAATTATGCTGATTACGTAATTCTTACAACCTTAGATAATGCCAATGAAGATCCTTTAACAATCTGTCAGGAATTACAAGGTTATCTAGGAGATTCAGTAGAATCCGAAATTATTGTAAATCGTAAAGAAGCTATTAAAACGGCCATCCTTCATGCAAAAAGAGGGGATTTTATCTTTATTCCTGGAAGAGGAAACCGAAATGTTTTAGTAGAAGGTGCGACAGAAGTTACTTTATTAAAAGATTCAGATGTCATTAAGGAAGTAATTGAGGAATTAAAACTGGGAGGTTTTTAAGATGATTGAGCATGTTAACCATACCAGAACAAAATATGAACTGAAAAACGCATTAGTTACGGCGAATGTCAGAACAGGGGTGGTGCTCGCAGAAATCCCTGCCTTAAGTACTGGCGATAAAAATTATCAGATTAATATCAGCCATATTTATAATCCAACATTAACAACAAGATTTATGAGAGCCATAGGTGGCTATTGGAAATTGAATCTTGAACAGATACTAATCCAAAGACATACTCCTGTTGGTCAGCGTAATATTTTTGAATATTTTGATGAGTCAGGAATTATGCATGAGTTTATTTTCATGGGTGTTATCGGAAATGTATTTTATTACTATGATACTTCAGGACTTAATCTTACTTTAACGATGAATGGCGAAGGACCAGGTATTACAAATCGGGTAATAACAGATGAAACGGGAAACAGATTGGAATTTGATGTGACTGGTCGTCTGACCGCAAGTATTTCCGGAGAAAATGCCGCTATTCGTAAAACCTACACCTATCAAAATGGCTTTTTACATGAAGTCTTTGATTCCAGAAGACCGACAAGAAGAGTAAGATTTTTATATCGCAATCGTTTTTTAAGTGAAATGCAATATCTGGCAAATGGCAGAGTTTATCAGACTTATCATTATCAATATGACCGAAACAATAACTTAAGGACAATCGCAAGACGGGCTAGTGGTGAAGGAGAGCAGGTAATGCATATCTTTTACTTTGCGAGTACGCAAAGAATCAGAGGACTTTATGATACAAGAGATAGTGAGGCAATCAGAATCATTTATGAAACAGGTCAGACTGAAGGAATCAATAAAGTATCTCTGATTGAATCCGGAATCGCAAGGGCCACTATTGTCAGAAGAGGTTTGTTAAGGGTAAGCGGACCTTTGGATGTACCTTATGTTGGCGAAGTAACAGATATTAGTTTCACAGCAAATGAGAGAATTGTTGAAAACCGATTTCTTTATCGTGATAATTTTAACCGGACAACCATCACAAATGAAAGAAATGTCAGCCTTGATTATCATTTTAATCAAAAGGGTTTTTTAACATCGGTTTTAGAGCCAACTCCTTCTGGATTAAGGGAGTTGGAAAAAAGACCAGGTGTTAATATGTTGGCTCAGGGAAGTAGTTTTCAGATTATCAACGGTGACAGAGCTCATCAAATAACGATAAGAAACGCTGATTATTCCAGTGCGAACCTTTTTAATGCAAATTGGTCAAATATTAGAAACTATCGTAACAGAAAATGTCAACATTTTGATAACTTTGTGATTAGTTTCTGGCTGCGATTAGATCAACGATTAAGCAGAAATTTAGTGAAAATTGAATCAAGGTCATTAAGTCCGAACAGAACAGAAGAAAATTTAGGAACATTTGACAATACCGCAATCGGTGTCTGGCAATATGTAGAAGTTCAGGTCAGGATATCTGGTAAAGATTTAAGTGATTTAAGGCTTTCGTTTCCTGGTGGCGTAGATGGGAATACATTATTACTTGTCGGAATGAAAATAACTTATGGTGAAAGAGCTGAATTATTTTTGACAGCGACCGAATTCAGACCAAACGGAACAGTAAGGCATAGGGAAATTTTAGAAAATATTGATCTGATCGGCTTTTGGGACACCTTCACTCCATTTGAAAGAGGAATAAGGATAAATACCGATTTTTATATTACAGAAAGTGATGTTCAGTCAACTTATAATAGTTTTATGAAAAGAACAGGTGCTCACTTTGTTTTTTCAGCAAGTGAGGGAACTTGGAAAATACTTGTCTCAAGTGCCAGGTTTATCTTTTTCAATCAGAATAGTTGGCCAGTCGCATTTTTTGGCAATGACAGCACCTGTGAATTCTTCGGAGAAGCGAGATCGGCTGACGACAAAATGATTACAGAAACAACTTTTAATTTAGTAAGGGGTAATCCAGATTGTATTGATATGCGTCAAAGAGCGAGACTTGACAGAAGAGAAACTATGATGTTTATCAGGACTGACTTTCAAGGTCGTCTGCGTATGACCTTAGATGAGTATGGAGTTCAGGATTTTTATACATATAACAACTGGGGAGCTTCCACAAAAACCACAGTTCCACCTAATGATGCACCAGCTAATATTCTTAACGAAAGATTTGTTCATACAATAAATGATTCCGTTTATGCCTATACAGAAAGAGCTGGATTAAAACAGAATACTACATTATTTTCGGATCCTTTCGGACAAGTTCGTTTTTCACAGTTTGAAGTTTTCAATATAGCTAATCAAAGGGATAATAATCTGATGTATCAACTCAATTATACACAAAATAACTTCTTTGACAAACTAAACTCTATAACAGATAATGTTCGGGGATCAAATAGCTTAGGAAATAATCAGATAGCGAGAAATGTCTTGAATTATGATAAAGTTGGAAGACTTGAACAAATCAATTCAGAAGGAAATAATTCTGGGTTTTCCTACGAATATAGTCAGTTTGGTGATTTGATTAAAAACTATGTTCAAGCTGGAAATTCAAGAAGACTGGTCTCTGAGATGACCATTAATAGAAATGCCGGTATTGTGACAGCTAGACAATTTAGACTTTTATCAGCTCCTGATACAGTAACAGTCAACTCTAACAAATATGAAATGGTCGAAAGAATTAATGAAAATAATTCATTATTAGTTTTTAGCAGGCAAAATCTTGCGGAAAGTGAAAGCGCAGCGGAAATAACAAGCTATCGGGATCCGTTTGAAAACAGGAATTATATTTTTAGGTATAGCGATGGCAATGAAGTAACTGACTATGAAATAGAAGGACATTTGAGAATTGAATCTCAAACAAATGGCACGCTTCATACGATGACTAATTTTACTCATCATAATCAATTCCGGACAAGAATAGCTTTCGATGACCAGTATTTTATAAATCCGAGAATAATAGAGACCCATGAAGAGATTACCTGGCAGAATTCGATTAACATAAAATATAGTTATGATGTTTTTGGAAGGCCTTCTGGTAAAGTTACTACCGATCGGATTCGATTGTCGATGGAAAATGTAAGAACTATGACCGAAACATATACTTATATACCTGGAACGGGTATTAAAATTAATGTTTCTGGTACAAATATGCAAGATATCAGTTATCAGATGTTAAATTCTGGTGTTTCTACAGGCGGAAATAGTTATGAGCGCGAAATTATAATTACTATTTTAAATCAACACTATAACCTTAACATTTTTAATACATACGATGCTTGTAGCAGATTACTAACTGAAATTTCTGGCGATAATTCGAAAAGAGTAGGCAGAAGATTTACATATAATACAGATGGCTCAATCAATTCGGAGGAAATTGATAATAATGCGAGTGTCGTAGGACCGATGTTTGAGCCTGTGATTAACGGAGTCATTACAAATTATAATTATCAGAATGGTCAGTTAAGGACTATTGTGTCGCCAATTGGAAACAGTTTAAGTTTTGAATATGATAATCTTGGCAATTGCACAAATTATAATGGCACAACATTAACATATACCAGAGGTAGCCTGCTTTTAGATTTTGCGGGTAGAGGAACATACAGCTATAAGAATCAGGGAGTCAGATTCAGGAAGGTTAGTTTAGGAAGAACAATCGATTATTACCATGACGGAAATAAATTACTTGCGGAAAGAGAAACTGCCAATCGATATATCAGATTTATTTATGATTTAGATGAAGTAGTTGGTTTTATGGCCAGGGGTTTTGATAATCCTTTTATCCCAAACGATCAGCTGAGAACTGAAGAGTTTCCATATTATTATATTAAAGATACAACTGGAAATATCGTAGGAATCAGAAGTGATAACTTTGTTGGGGTGCTGATTACGTATGAGTATGAAGCCTTTGGGAACCATACAATTACGGTGAGGACTCCTGAGGGAAATACTGTCATTACAGCTGAAAGTCATCCTAATCATATTGGGGTCAGAAACCCTTTGAGATGGAAATCACAGTACTATGATTCTGAGACTCAGCTTTATTGGATAGAAGGCCGTTATTATTCGCCATTGATGAGGCAATATATAACACCAGAGAGCCCGGAAGATATGGCCGAGAGGGCAATTATACCAAATAGTTTAAATTCTTATCTATTAACAGTTGCGAATCCGGTTAGTTTGGTGTATAATAGTGGTAATATCAATACAAGTATACCGCTATATTATGATTCAGGAGAACTGACTTGGTTTCAGGCCAGATGGCGGATATTTATGAATAATGCTTTCTTTCAGGCAATTAATAGGAAAACATCGAGATTAAGCGAATGGCTAGATAATCAGTCTCCAGTATTAAAGGCTATAGGAACTGCGGCACTAGCTGTTGGATTAGTGGTTGCTACTGTGAAAACAGGAGGTTTGGCAGGCCTTACATTCTTTGCAGCAAAACAAACTGCCGGAGCTAAATTAGTTGTCTCTGTTAAAGTTAAAAAGGTTTTTTCAGCCGCAAAAGCAGGTGCTTGGATCGGTGGAGTTTCAGGAGCCGTTTCTGGAGGCATAAATGACGGAGTTGAAGGTATTATTGATGGCTTTGCGTTTGGCGCGATTACTGGTTTTGTGTCTGGAGCCGGAGCTAAAGCTGTTGGATTATCAAAACTTGGATTGGTACAAAAAATAGCCGCAAAAGCAAGTGTTTATGCGGGAACATCGATGTATGGTCAAGCTATTTTTTATGGAGAAGTTGATTTTCGGAAGGTTGGAATCTCTGCGTTTTTTGGTGGAGTTGGCGGAGTTTTTGATCCATTTATACCTAAAAATGTTGTTCCGCAAGTAGTAACTTTAATCGGATTAGCAGCCACAAAAGAAGCTACTCTGGTTTTAACAAAAGGAGACGAAGATAATTTATGGAAATAATATTGGCATCACCATTTAGTCCATTACAACAAAGAATTATATACGGGTTTCTTCTTTGGGCAGTTATGTCAGGATCAATTTACGCTGTTTTATGGGGAGGCGACCATGGTTACAAAAGCGAATTTAATAGTAACAGTTTCTATAAGCTTGGAAAAATCAGATGGCTGTTTGTATATTATGACCGCAAATCCAGACAAATCGCAAAGTTCATTTTTTGGCTCAATATTTTATCTCATATTTGGATTATTTCTGCATTATATTTTAATATTGCTTTTGCGTTTAATCAGAATGAAACTAATGCGTTTTATAGTAGTAGGTTAACTTTAGGATTAATTGGTCTTCTAACAGTA
>Ga0136643_10003314_pt1 | contig 21647 bp, 17 predicted proteins | sample TergutLab28metaG_FD_96883 | JGI IMG/M metagenome (GOLD analysis project Ga0136643, IMG submission 96883) | Labiotermes labralis P1 segment gut microbial communities from Petit-Saut dam, French Guiana - Lab288 P1 (version 3) (version 3) | ecosystem: Host-associated > Arthropoda: Insects >...
GGGGTTTTTGACAAATATGTTTTTTTCCAAAACCAGAAACCATCCCCCCAAAAAACAACGAGAGGGGGGGGGGGGGGGCACCGCAATGGCCCATGCACCTTGACCATAACTGATCCTTTGTGCAACCTGCATCATGTACCCATTATCGCTAACAACAACAACAAAGAAAATCCATAAATAATGTTATGGCAAGTATGACAAATACACTTCTATTGTTCTTATAAAGTAGCATTAGCTTATAAATGACATTATTATTATTATTATTAATCACATTTATACTAAATTTTTTTGTAATATATGTAAAGATGATGAAGTGGTTACATAAAAAAAAGTATAAAACTGCAGTATAACAACACACTTGTTTTTGTGGCATGGCATTTAAAATACAGCCGTGTTCTTTGTACACACTCGGCACGACTGAACAACTGGGAGTCAAATATTAAACAAGAATAAAGGAAAAAAAATACATGACAGACTATGATCTTAATCCCATATTTGAATCTAGTATACACGGAGTCTGTGTTTGCAGTGAACTGCTGAGACAGGATAGAGAAAATATAGATCAGAAACCCCTTCAAAGAAGCAAGCAGAAAAAATATTTCTTTGAGCCAATCTGTACACAGTGAAGTTTGAAGTAGACAATATAAAAGTGTCTTGATTAGCCAGTCATTTGTCAGCACCCTAATTATAACAAATAGGAAAAGATGGTAGTAATTGTCACTGCATAACCAGACATGAGGAATATCGTGCTATTCCTCACATAAAATTGCACTTCCAGTCTCAAAATACAACTTACTTGGTTGGCTCAATCCAGCTGCATTTAGGAGGTCAAGAAGAAAGGAGCGTTTGTCATGTTCCTCTACCCACACTACCTTCTGAGTTATATTTTCTGATGTGGAGCCAACACGACCCACTGCCAAGAATATGTAATTATCTAGGAAGTCCCTGGCCAGGATCTGAACAGTTCAATATAAACACATTAGAACAAGCTATGCACTAACAAGGTAAAACATTCTGGTAACAATGCCACAGGATAGGCACTTCCATGCAGAAATTTCTTATGATATTATTAATATATAACAGTATGTTGCATATTCTCTTATTTTCTCAATGTAGTTCTGCAGAACAAGCCGCATGAGAGGGGATACCAGCACTGAACGAATGTGCACTGTACTTGCCTGTATCTCTTTGGGAAATGTTGCAGAAAACATAAGCGTCTGCCTCTCACCAGTTTCTGGCATTGCATCTTTCTGTACAATACGTCTGATCTGCGGTTCAAAACCCATATCCAACATGCGGTCTGCTTCATCCAAGACCAGATACCTGTGGATAATTGAGTGATGTGAATGTGACACGTGAACATGCATATGCACGCGTGTGAACGCGCGCACACACTCAGATTAAAGACTTACCTGAGCTAGAGCTGCATGAATAATACACAAAGATGGGAAAAATAACAGCACCTTGTGGCATATAATGCTAATTTTACGTGAAACAGGGAGCTCTTGCCACCTAGGCAGTTTGTGCTGAAAGTTCAATTAACTGCTTAAATAAAGGTCCACAGGAAAAACTAAGTATATAGTTATGTTCATCACCAGAATCCACACCAAATTCAGCAAAAAATTCAAACTGCACCAATGTGGAAGTGTTTCAGAATAAACAAAAGTGACAAAATAAATCCATGATCAAATTAATAAGTGACCTTGTGGCAGCATCCAGCTATTTATCAATAGTAATCTATCACAATTACATTTTTAAAAAAAGTGAATATAAGCAAAATACTCATTATGAAATCTTTTCCACTCTCCTGTCACTTCCTACCTCTCCATCCCAAATATCATCCTCAGCACCTATTCTCAAACACCATTAGCCCATGTTCTTCTCTTGGAGTTCTAGAACCATTACAAAGTGCACAAGTGACCAATCAAGCGCAAGGAACAGCAGTGTGAAAGGAAGACTGGATTCCAGTAGCTAAGGATAGGATCCAGTGGTAGAGTCCCAAGAAAAGGCATCTTCCAGATTAAATAAATTAATAATAATAAGGAATTTCTTTACCAGATAAATGACCTACAAACTTCTCAGTATCCACTAAACTCAACAGAAGTAGTTAGATCTCATACAGATGGCTAAAGATTCATCATCATCACCACCACCACAATCATGTCTAGTGCATGTGGACCTTGTCCTCCCTCACTATCCTCCTCAAATCCTGTTCATCTTTGGTCTCCACTTGCCAACTCCAGACGCTCATCCTCCCGAGGTCCTCCTCCACATTACCCAGTGTTTTCTTGGTTGTTCTTGTTTCTTCCTGCCGTAGATTTCTTCATTCAGAATCTTTTTAAGCATACATCGTTCATCCACATAGTGCACATGACCCCGCCAGCTGATCCTCGATTTGACAAATCCGACAATGTCAACATGGCCCAGGATGGATTCAATTTTGTGACATGATCTCAGTCTCATTCTCCACTCATTGAGACAGGTCCACTAATTCTTCTGACAATATTTCTCTCAAAGACTCTCAAGGTTCGTTAATCTGCAGTTTCCAGGGTCTAGATTTCAGCTCCATATGTTACCACATGTCTTATGAACATTTTGCACAGTGTCATGTCACTTCCCTTACAGAGGTGTGACCTATGCAGCTTCCTCAGGCTAAAATATGCACAATTCCCTGCCATTATTCTCTTGGTGATTTTTGTCATCTACTGTGCTTTCATTGTTTTTATTAACTCCAAGGTAATTAAAATCATTAACACCTTCAACGTGGAGCTCAACAATGGCCAGGGTTTCTTTTTCCCTACATGTATGATGAGGGATGATTACAGGAACTTCGTTTTCGCGCCATCTATTTATAAACCAAGTATCATTCCTTCCCTCTCTAATGCTTATTATAGTTACTTCAGTACTCTATCAGTACTATAACTCATCAGAGCAATGTCATCTGCACGGCCAAACAACTGGGTCATCCCATTCAAAATAACCCCCTGTATCTGAATATCCTGTATTTCCCTGTGTAGTGCCACATTAAAAAGAGCAGCTGACAAATGTGTCACACTGCCTCATATTGGCATGGCTAAGGATTATATTCCATTAATTGTCAGGATGTAAGGTATTTAAAATATTTTTAAATTACTTGATATAACAAACAATGACTGCATACAAAATTAACATATGGATAGTACCTGCAATTTTCAAGGCCAATTTTGCCTCGTTCTAGCATATCAACAAGTCTTCCTGGTGTAGCAACCAGCAAATGGCAGCCACGATCCAGTTCTCTCATTTGATCTCCCACATTGGCACCACCATACCTGAAAGTTACACAATTTTATGGTATGTCCTTAAACACAATGCCACTTTAAAAACCTGAAAATACTATACATGCCAAGTAATGGTGTCAGTTCTCAAGCAAATGCTTCTGTCTAAAAACTCATATGCAAGACAGCCGAACAGATATCCGTTTATGGAGGAGATATCAAAATGTGCCACCTGGATAACAGCAATTTGCAGCTGTAAGTTTATGTCTGTTTCACATAAACGTAACAGAGAGAGTAAGAACAATAATTTAATTATCATGCTCACATTATTTGACCCTTCTGTGTATAATTAGATGCTTCTTGTCCCGTGTTCAAGGTGTAAAAATTTAACCACGCTGGCACAGGCAGTAACCTTCCTGAATTTTAATCGGCAGGGACCAACTTCGAATCTTGGCCATTATGGCGGACTGGTCATAATGTGACTCTCCTCAATCCCTCCAGGTAAATTCTGGGGCAGCATCTTGATATGGGCAATGACACATTTGATCCATACAAGTTTACAAGGTGCAACATCTTCAGAAGGGTTTAAATATTACAGTCTCATGTTTATTACAGGAATACACAGACTACTTTATTTTATAATTCAGCCGGTAGCTCAGTCTATGTATAAGACTGAACAGTAGAATGATCATCGAATAATATATTGGAAAGGACATGGAAGTGTTCTTTACCCAATTGTGGGTAGTGTCTGTCCTTTACCTGGAGAGATGAAGTAAAACATAAACCATTACAGCCAGTCTACAAGCTGAGATTTAAATCTGAGAACTCAAAAAGAAGCAGGCAAGCTAACCACACCGATTTGACTTGACATTCACTTCTGTGTAATGGAATCATTACAACTAGCAACTATACTTTGTTTTCTATCTCTGTAATGAACCTTTCTACATAACACCACTCACACAACACAAGGACGTAAACGGGAACGGTACGAGAACTTGCGAGCCTCATCATATATCTGAGTTGCCAATTCCCTGGTTGGGGCCAACACCAAGCCAAGTGGGTACTGCTTGCGACGACCACATGACTGAAACAACACAGACAACCATAAATCTTCATACTTCCTGCAAAGGAACAAATATTATGAACTTCAAAGGTTTTAGTACTTACCCGTACATTTATGTTCGCTTGCTGCGGTCCCCTTTCATACATCTGATTCAGAATTGGAACCAGAAAAGCGGCAGTTTTGCCAGAGCCCGTCTGAGCACAGGCCATTAAGTCCCGCCGAGCCATTATGATAGGGATAGCATACTTCTGCACTGGTGTTGGCTTATCATATCGGGCTAGAGTAATGTTGTTCGAGATTATCTCAGTCATCTGCACATCATCAAACTTGAAACAAAACACAGGATAGATATTTCAGTGGTGTATGTCCTAAACTATTGATACTTGCTAAATGTTTATTTGCACCTTTCTTCACATCCTCCATTCCATGCATTACAACTCAATTACTACAATTCAAACCAACGAATGCACTAGCTGTATTAAAATCAAAATATTACAGTGTTCTAGCTCCTACATGTTTCAGGCCTTACTGGCCCATATTTGTGGAGTGCACAATTGTACAAAACAGTTGCTTAACATTTTTTGTGTGTAGAAGGGCTACTGAATACTGCTAAGTATACTACACATATACATATATATATATATATTACACCAAGTTGCACACTGAAAACTATAAAATTTAAAAACATGGAATTATAAGAATTAAATGTAAGTTATAAAATATTAGTCACTGCAGCAATTACATATATAAAAGGAGATATAAACCATGTTAAAATGAAAATGAAAAATGTTATAAATTACTATAAAATGTAGAATGACATTTGCAATACAAACCAGTAATTACAGCAGCTTGTCTTTCTGGGATTCATGGTACTGAGGTATGGTAGGTAGGCTGGAGGATATGCATACGGGTCAGGTCATGTGCTGGTGTGACGCAAGTGGAGGTCAAATACAAGCAGGTACATTGGGTTTTGTTCTCCTACATTTTGTTCCTAAATAAGTTTGGTGTGACAATAATATAATTGAATATAAAATTGTTCAAAGGAACTTGCTCCAGTAGGGACATAATGTTTTTGACTGGTCCATATTCATGTTTCTTATTTAAAATATGTGAGGCATATGCCAATTGTGGGTTGTTCTGCTTTATATATGTCATGTGTTCCTGGTACCTTACATTATCAACACAAGACAAACTCATTTCAGAACAAAATAAAGGAGAACAAAATCCAATGTACCAGCTGGCATTTGACCTTTAATTATGTCATGCCATCACATGACCTGACCCATTTGCATATCCTCCAACTTACCTCCCATACCTCAGAAACAATCCCAGAACAAGCTGCTATGATTACTGGTATGTGTTGCAGCCGTCATACTACTTTTATAATATTTTTAATTTTCACTTTAACACAGTTTATATCTCCTTTTATACATGTAATAGTTGCTGCAACTAATATTTTATAATTTACAATTATTTTTGTAAGTTCCGCGTTTAAATTTTATATCTTTCAGCGCACAACTCGGTATAATACATATATATTATACTAAACCGTTTTCAGCAGTTCTACTACATGCAGAAAGTGTTAAGCAACTGTTTTGTACAACTGTGTGCCCCTTGGTAATCGACAAGTGAGGCCTAAAACATGCAGGAGCCAGTATGTTGTAATATTATTGTGAGTTTAATAAAATTTATTGCATTCATTGGTTTGAATTGTAATAAAGTTGCACCTTGTTTCACGAAGCTCGAAAGTTGCAAAACCTCCAATGGTTGCCTGAACATGCTGATTTTCATGACGCTTCTGATTTCTACTACAACCACCAGAAAATTTTCATGACATTCAACTTCCTCATTTTCTTCAGTACTTTCTTTAGTCACCTACACTGACCAAACAGACTTATAAAAGATGAAAAAACAAAATTTAAACTTATAGGGAATTCCGAAGACAAAACATGTCATAAGTACACCATATTCATGTAAAAAAATTAAAAATGTTTTCTGTCATAAAATATTGGAGCAGCTACATACAACCGAAATCAGTTGATAATATCTGAAAAGAAATTACAAAAAAATAATTAATATCAGTGTTTACTCACACTGACAATGTGGTCTGGCACATTGTCTCCCGTCGCCTCCACGGGAATATCCTCATATTTGTTAAAATTGATGCCAGTATTGCCCGAACCAAACAACTCATATTCCAGGCGTTCATCCCGTGCTGTTGGGATGGTCCAATCTGTCTCCTGAGAATGGCTTTCTTTCCACCGACCACCTCCTCCTCCTCCTCCTCCTCCTCCTCCACCACTACTGCTGCCACTTCCACCTCCTCCACTGCCACCATAGTTCCGACCACCCTGTGGTTCCTGCCACCGATCATTGCGTGGTGGTGGAGGCTCATTACCACCTCTTTCTTGCCAACGGCCACCTCCTCGACCACCCCAATCACTATCCCTACAACACAATCATCTGTAATTACCACAAATACTGTAGAATTATCCTACTAAACACCGAATTTCATTGCATAATTTGAGCACACTCTCTTTCGGGTTAGTTCACAACTCTGCTAATGTATATGCCACTGTATGAAAATTAAGTTAAACTTTAACTGGGTCACTTGGAGAACTAGTTTCAAAACTCAACAGTAGCAACAGCAGTTTTAAGGGCAGGAAATTCACACTCCTAGCATGCATCTACTATTTTTCACTGTATGTAGTCATGATCACACAATCCATAAAAAGTATCATATTCATGTGTCCCCATGGAACAGCCTGGCACCGGGCACACTGTCACAAAATTTGTTTTTTTTTTAAACTACCATCTGCCATCTACATTAAAGTTTGGTTAAAACTGTACAACACTAAGAGACACTTTACACAAAGACCAAGGTACATTTATGACACCTTGCCACTAACCACATATGTGAACAAAGCAAGCAAGCAAAATATAGTTGACAAAATAAATACAATATGACAACATATAGATGTGACTTGTATGCCAGACAACTACAGCAAAAATGTAAATGGCTTAATATTTAACACTTCTACATGATTATAATTATGCACTATGGCACCAGACAGGATGTACTACAATGTGCCACAACAAAACCATGATGTACTGAACTCTTCTGAGTTACTATACAGTGAGAATGGATAATTCCTTACTGATGTTTTGGGACTGATAGATTCTTGACCCTTGAGATAAGACTGAAAGGTTGCCCCAACATGCCGGTAAGAAATTACCACTACTCACTACATAATAACCCAGAAGAGCACAGTTCTCATCCACTTCGAGGCAGAAGCCTGAAATCACATGTCCCATGATGCAGTCTTTCTGCTGTATAATGTTCTTATGGAGTTATTAATGTCCCCTATGCTATTTACATGAAGCATAATGAATGGAAACTCAAACATGCAATCACAATATGTAATACGTATTGATCATAAATGGGAATGTCAATATTAATATGTAGATAATGAACATAATTAAAAATTGTGTAATATCCTTTTTGTGGGTTGGCAATTCCAAAATATTTGGATAGGGTGGAATTTGAAGGTTATATATGACCAATAAATTTAACACAAGCAAAATCAATGTACATACAAACAGCAAGTCCTAAGAATGTAACAGCAACCGCTAATAAGTCTCAACATTCATAACCATACCTACAATAGTGAACAATAATGCAATGTGTGGGCCCAGTGGATTAACAGAATGACCAAATGAGACAAGTCCAAGATGCACAAATCTGGACACACCTCAATGTTAAGCGGCATGTACATTTCCTGCCTTCTTGTTCCCTAGTTTCAGATTTTTATCCATTAGGGAAGGAGTATACACAGTGGAATCATACCTTCATTATTTCACTGCTGAATAACCCTTAATAATCAGATATATTTGTGTGCAGGTGTCAAATTAAAACTTGATTCTTGAATGAGTATTTTCTCTACAGCAAATAAGCAGCATGTGTTGTGGTGCACTACTTTCACTAATGCTGTTCAAATGTACCTCCCACATCCTAAGGCACATGTGATTATTATCTTACAAATACCTTTGGCTTAGGGGAGATTTTCATTAATTTTGCACAGAAATGATGGCATCTACAAGTTTACAGAACTTGAATGTATATAACATCCTGTGCTTCTATAACTTCTTGATGTGACTTCAATGCCAAATGGTTTCATTTAACAATAAATAAAATTATGTACCTGCTCGGAGGGCGGTAGCTACCACCTTCTCCCCAAAGGTCCCCTCCATTAGTGTATGGCTGACCCCCATAGCTTCCTTCATTCCGCCTGGTGCGGTAAGTACTATTGTACTCCCCACCACGATTTTGCTGGTTGCCTGCGTATTGAAAATAAGTATTAATTCTAGTGGTGAACCAAAAAACAAGATAACAGATCTATGTACCTATAAAAGGTTAAGGTTTTTGTTCTTGTGTTAGCAGTTACATGTATGACCAGAAGATGGCAGGAATAAACTTCAATTAAGAGGAACTTATGCTTAGTCAGTATTATAATGTCTGCCTCTGCCCAGAAAGTTCCAATATTAATAGCATTTATGCTGTATGATATAATTTAATGTTATGCTATATGAATGGAAGGGTTACCCATGGGAACTAAATATTGCTAGAGATGGAAACTGTTATATTTTAAAACCTTGTCTACATTGCTGGAGACAAGGCCAGTACAATGTATTGAGAGAATGCTGTACAGTAAGCACTCCATAGCTGGGAAGTTTCATCCATTTGTTGCACTTGAGCTAATTCAAAAAAAGGTGTGTCTGATGTTACAGTACCATGAAAGCGTACAAAAGGCACATACTGAACAATACAGTGTACAATTCAAACATCCAAGAAACAGCTAAGTAGTGAAAGGGTCTACCAGAAATTTGCTAAGGATGATGAAACAATAATTATCTCGTACTCATCAAATCAATCATCAACCTTCACTAATCTGTTCACAATTTATTTTCAAACAAATTTTCACATGCAGTTTTATCCCGGTCTTACATTACTGCTGGACTGCAATACAGGCTTATTTCACTGTTTACTTAGCAGTCTACTACATATGGTTAAGTAATCACTGGAATTACCCTCAGGTGACACAGAAAGACAGAGGCAGTACTAGTAAGAAACAAGCAAACAATATCACCTTTCATTCACAACATTTAAAGTCCCAAGCTCCACAAGGAATTCCTCCACATGCTTTAAAATTAGGAAGTAGATAAATGGTTATGCTTATGGGAAATATGAGTCCAGGTGTTATGACTGTGTAATGGGAGAAGAGTGATCATAAGAGGAATGTCTGACAATAACAAAGATTGTTACATTTTAACTGGGACTTGCAAGGGTCATGATGTGTTTATCTCATGCAGAGATCTTGTTCCAAGTGATTCAAATTCACCTTATATTTTGGGTAGGTGAGTTCCCAATAATTCTTGTTCTCTGTGCAAGCATTATCTTTATCATCTGGCCTTTAAATCCCACTGTTGCCACTAACAACTGAGTTATTTTCATTTTTAATCCCCATGCCCACACCTGCACGGGACAGTGTTGCTTTTTGGCCATGAAAAGTTACATTTAGGGGAACATGGGCATCCTGTTCAGCAAGTGAAGGGTACTAAATTACAAAGACTGACATTTGATAAGGTATGAATCTTTTTCCCACAACCTGCAGTGTTGACTGGAGATAATGGCTGTGTAAAATATTGCAGCCTAATACAGACAATAACCAGGAACATCACATTTACAGACTTTCTATTGCTTGAGGTTTAAAACTACTCCACATTATTTCTATGACTAAATGTAAAAATTACATACATACATATTGAATACCCCACAAAATTCATGCATTTGGTGTAAAGCGGTTTACAACCTACTCTGCTGAACTTTCAGGTACTTTTGACAAGTTTTCTTTTACATGAAAAAATGTTACCAATGACATTTTTTCAATGCATTCTAAGTCCCAAATTAATGATGATGATTATAAATACAACAGCATCCCAATAAAGTTTCAATAAGCTTTAAGTTTTACAAAAGAATTAAGATGTGTCATGTCTTAAAGTGTGTAAGAAACAAGGTTAGGTTTCAAAAGTACGCCTGTTTCCTTTTCCTGTGGTCTTCCACCATGAGTGCATTTAGTTCTTTGATCAAGACATTTTACCTTGCAAGCAACTGCATCCAGTGTCTTCCACATACAGAATGGGCTAACATAATGTAGCTCTGTCAGTAGTGGAAGATTGTGAAATCAAATTCACCATCTTGGAAGTGATTTAGCAGTCTGATCAGCCTTAAGCTATGGCGATGGTTGTTTTCATTGTGATACAACCAAATGAAAACATCCCACTCCTCCACAAATGTCAGTGTCAGCTGCCACCAACAGAAGATACCAACTTTTTCTCGTCTGTGCCAGCATTGAAACACCCACACACACACAAATAAACAATGCCAAAGAGCTTTAAACTTCAACCAGATACACACTTTAGTTACATTTAAACAGAATGAAACATCAAAGACTACAAACAGAATAAAGGAAAAAGGTTATTGGGCTAACCAGACCAATTAGCTCAATGCTGAAAATAATATTTGGAATCAACACACTCCCATGTATTTAACAGTGACAGTAATCGTTATTAAGCAGTTGAACACTTAATAGTAAGGTGGGGAAAAAGTTTTATCTTTCTGGTACAGGCAAAATGGTTTAACTGCAAAGTTTTGTAAGTCTGCTGTACCTCAACCATATACAGACGGAAGAAGATAAGAAGGGGCTCGATTCTTGGAAGGGGCAAAAGTATGTCCAACCTCCACTTTTCAGACTGATCTGCACCCCAACTGGCTTCCTACCCAATAAGTATTGGTCTGCATTTTCTGACCCATAAAGTGTGGTTACAATGCGCTCAGCTCAGCTCCATTATGTGATAAGGCTCAGAATGCATGGACTTACACCTCCAACTCCCTGTACATTTCCACATCACAATACATAATTAAGAACATGGATAACTTTATCTATCACCATTTAAAATTATGTTTTGTAACCTGTATCACTAAACCACCTGGAAACATTCAGCTACATAATCAGTCTATATGAATTAAACAGGACTCTTTACCTCTGAAGTAATTCCCTCTCCCTTGGCTGCGGTATTCCCGACTATCCCGAGTGTCGTAGTAATGTTGCTCACTTGCTTGATAGTCTGCTATTAATGAAGAGAAAACCAAAATTGAAACTAATGCTGACACAAATGAATATTCTGTTGAAAATGACCAACATGAACACCTGTTGGTGTGTTTTCACATTTTCTAAGATGGAACATATACCCCTCCACCATAAAAATATGAAAATGTAGACTAGACACCTACTAAATTTAATGAAACCAAGGAAGATAAAACCTTTTATTCAAAATGTGATTCAATCACAGTAAGCAGAACTTAACAATTACATAGAATCCCAGCAGTAAATACATTCTTTTGATACAAAAACATGAAAAATACTTTCATAATGCAAAACTTAAGCCTCAAAATAACATGGAAGACCTTCAGAATACAGTGAAAAGGGCAGTGCAGAGGTTCTTGCTCTGAAACATGGCACGAATTTTCATGTTACAAATCCAGCACATTATCCACTTCACTGTGACAAGCATCGAATAATATCCACCACTGTATACTGGGTCCTTACAACAGTGTAACTTGAAGAGGTAAATTCTGTTATACCATATCAAAACTTTAAGTGATACTAATGTCACTACAGCTCTGCCCAAACCATCTTAAAATTGTGGAACGTATTCCACCCAACAGCATTTTCAGTTATTAGGCACACTGTAACTAGCACAGAATTGGCCAATTAATTTCCTTTGTTATGCAGAACTGTTTACTAGTGTTCATGCAAGACACTCTCAAATGACTGTTTTTTTTGTTAGAAACAACATTTACATAAACACTTGAATATAATCATTCTAGAGATCACTCATTTTTTGGCAAAGCAGCTGAAATGCAAGGAGCAGACATATACAAACACATCTGCCAACAACAGTAACAATAAGGTGTACAACAGCTGTAAAGAAATGTAACCACAATTTCCAGGAGGATTAGGACATATTTTAGATATAGTTAAGTTTACAAATAAAAGGGATTCCGAATCTAAAACACCTTTAGTAACTAAAATAAAGCTCAATGCATAACCTTCACGTAAAGAGCCTACCTGTGGTACTACAAATAATTTTTTCAAGTTCAGTTTTTCAATGAAATGAAACCTAAAATCCCAGATCTTGTCAATAACAGTAAACCTTCAAAACTACAGATGTGTTGTGTAGGCAAACCCTGACATCAGACATGCATTCAAGACAGCAAGAAATTTTATATTATACTAACATAACCCACTTTCCAAAAATCTACTGGTTTCGAAGGCCAGTAACAATATTTCGAGGTGTAAGTTAATAAACATTTGTAGTTCCTTACATCTGATAAGTGCAGGCCCAATCCTTGGTTGGGCTACACACTTTTAACTACCATACCTGTGCTAACAGAAAAAGTGGCGTAAATGATGCCACTGTATTCTGAAGGTCTGCCAAAGCAATTAACCCTTACCCTGCTAACATGGAGAATATAGTGAGCTCCTAATAACGCCAGCAAATGGCAGATGGGATTTAACTCGGCGTTTAAAGGGTTAAGTAAACAAATAGACACCCATCAAGTACCAGGAGGAAATTTATACTTACTTGCTACTTTGTTACGAAGATGTGGGGCCACGTAGCGGCCACCTGATTGCTGGCGGCCGCCCTGCAAGTCCAGACCAGCAAACTGAAAGGAAATCAACAGACGTTTACTTCCTTGCATTTTATATACAATTAACATAATTTTTAACAGCTAACATGCCAATGTAAATGGCTCTACCTGCCGTACAAAAACACGTCTGCAACACAATTTCTATACCAAACATTTTGTAGGAATTCAGCATTGTATCTACAGTAAGATAAAAGTATTTTAATGGAATAAAATATTCATACACTCGTTTCTGTACCATCAGGTTACAAGCCGCCATTACAGGACACGTAGAAACAAATCCTGTAAGAATTCCTGGTCTTGTTGCAATGCAACACTAAACCTTTTGGTGAAATTAATACAACACTGGTGCCTTAAACAATAAATCGTTCTGCCCTAATCTTCACCCACCAAAAACTTGTCATTTCGGAGATTTTAAAACGTTATAAATCGATAACAGGTCTTCTGTTGGCCTACAACCCGCAACTTCACTTTGACGTTTATTTATGTAGTATTTTCCGACCCCGCCGCAACAAGAATGCTGACAGTATGTACTTACTTGCTGCTCTAGACCTGATCCATTTTGGTTGGGTACATTACTCATATTACTATGAAGCAAGACGTTTGTTTAGCGAGCTCTTCTTTCAAGCGTCGTCTTTACAAGAAGATCTCAGTGGACAAAGGACATTTACATTGATTAGACATTCCTTAGATCCTCCATCCATGACCTCACAACGATCAGTTATGTGTTACTGCCGAATACTCAGTTTACTACAAATCTGACGAGATGACAGCACAAGGCATCAGTAGTGCTGTTACAAAATGGTACTACTTTAAATTCACTTGGACGTTCGGAAAGCTAAGTTTGAAGGATATTTCTACGAGAAACATTTAGATAACTTTAATATTCTCTACAAACGTTACAATTTCTTTCAGGAATACGTCAACAGCATTAGGGCTCTAAGTTTTCTATATATTCTTTATTGCTAACCCCGAATCCCTCATTGTGGCGACGTCGTCTTAATTGTCACGTATGATGTACTCCAAATTTTTCAATCAATGGTTGGAGTCGATGTTGTGAATAACCTGTGATTAGTTGTATTGTGCTCAGATCCACGGATGGCTATATATCTCTCCGTGGGATATAGGTTCAAATCCGAAAATCAGAAATTGTTCGTTGTATTGAAGCTGTTTTGGGTTTCTTTCGATCTCATTCTTCGTTTTGTTCTTTAAGTAATATGTGGCTGACTTCATCAGGAATCATGGTTTACTATAAACGAAAAGGTCGGGTTTACTAGAAGTATACTAAAGTGTTAATGTAAGTACTACCACAGATCATCTAGCGTACTACGGATAGTATGCCGTTATGCGATACATCGAGATATATCGAATCGTCCTTAATCGATAGATTCTGTACGCTTGTCGTGTTACGTCCATTGCAAATACTTGCGGTAAGTGTGGTTGTATGAATTGGCGGAATAATCTGCCATTATCTACATATATATCCGGCCATCCGTTGCCAGAGTTGCACGTAAAGGCATCTTAGTTTGTTTGTATGTATTTTATATAGTATACTTATTTTAATTTATATGCCTATTGAAACGCCGTGTGTTTTGTTAGCGTGGTAGTTGATCATTTTAGTATTTGCCTTGTCGTTATGTTTTATTGTTTAGATCCGAAATGGGACGTGTTATTCGAGCACAGAGGAAGGGTAGAGGAAGTGTGTTCCGATCACATACAAAGCATCGGAAAGGGGCCCCTCGTCTTCGTGCCCTTGACTTCGCAGAAAGACATGGTTATATCAAAGGAGTAGTGAAAGTAAGTAAAGTCGTGAAGATTGAATTCTTTCGGAATTCCATGCTTTGTCGCGTGGTACGGAGATACCAGCGTTTTGGAGGATGGTAGTACGTCCATCGTCCGGGTCAAGCTGTCCAACTTTTAGTGGCACTACCTTCCGTGAACGTCGGTGACTTCTTGCAAGTCGACACAAGAAAATCCCAGGTCATCAGCTGTACTGTGGGAACCTCAAATGTCAGTCGCATCAACTTAGTACGAAAATTACTTTCTGATCTGGAATGTGTGCACCATTTTCATTCTCAAACGTTAGATTTTATGTATCTTCATTCACTCAAAGAAATGTCCTACTATGAAAATGGCAATCTATATGTTACTCACAGTCCTTTGTAGTTGTTGTACCATGTGTGTTCTAGATTGTCTTATATGCAGATTGCCAGGAGGATACTGTTGCTGAAAGTCAAGGCATGGTGTACAATATATGTGAAAAAAACCATGTGTTTAATTTATGAATCTTACGATAAAGAAGGGAGAAGGTGTATATTTTGCAGAGGTTATGCCATGCATTTTTGTTTGTACTTTGTCAGTGAGCTGTTTGCACCAATTTTGGGATTTGGGTTCACATTTTGGTGACAACAATTTTATATTTTGGGACAAAAGTTAAGGTTTTTAGATTTTGTTCTGTTGATGCATATTCAAGGAAGTCATTCCATGGATTTTCATTTTTGTGCCATAAGCTGCATGCCATCAGGTTTCATTTTATTGATTCAGGCTCAGCTCCAGCAAAATTAATTATGGTAGCATGGTTGGGTTTCCAGGTTTTATTTTATTGACACATGGACATGGAAGTTCTCAGATTTGTTAGTTATGCAGAATGTGTACTTTCAGGTTGCTGGTTTCAAGTAACATGCCTAAGCCCCATAGATGTCTCACATTTGTTCTCAACCATTATAATTGTTGGTATATCTGTTAGAAAATGGATTAATATTCATTCCACATGTTCTCCTTACTCATAGGTGATTTATCTACAATTAGTTTGCCAAAAAGTAGAGCAGGGACAGACTACATAGAAAAGGACAAAATAATTAGGTGGAAGGAATGAACAGAAGACCTCTACAAAAGGACCCAAACACTTCTCTAGATTTCCAGGAAAAAGCGTATACACAGAAACCATTAGTGATGAAAAGTGAAGTGAGGAAAGCTCTGCGAGGAATAACTGGAAATAAAGCAACTGGCCTAGATGAACTGCCAGTAGAACAAATAAAAGCAGCAGACAAAACAGTGATAACAGCACTATGTCAACAGATTTGGAAAAGCAATTTGTGGCCCCAAGAGTGGAGAAGATCTCTGTTTTTACCTCAACCGAAAAAAGGAGACCTTAGACTGTGTTCCAATTACAGAACCATTGCATTGATCCCTCATGCAAGTAAAGTCCTGCTGAGAATAATTCAAGGCAGACCAGCAACATACATTGAAAGGGAAATATCAGAAGAACAAGCTGGATTCAGAAAAGTCAGAGGAACAAGAGACCAGATTGCAAATATAAGATGGATTCTAGAGAGAGTGATGGAATATGGCAAAACAATATTTGTGTGTTTCATAGACTACAGCAAAGCTTTCGACTGTGTAGATCATAGTTGACTGTGGAACACATTAAGAAGCATGGGAGTGCCGGAACACCTTATAGTCCTCATAAAGAGCCTGTACATGAAAAAAGAAGCCACATTATGAATGGAACGTGGTAACACAGTGTTTTGAAGTGAGAAAATGTGTTAGACAAGGGTGCATCTTGTTCCCTTATTTTTTCAACCTGTACAGTGAATATATATTGAAAAGGGTGGGATTTGAAGACAACATAGGAATAAAAGTGGGAGGGAGAACTATAAACAATTTACGATATGTGGACAGCACCACTTTACTAGCTGAAGATAAAGAAGACAGAAAACTACTACAAAAGCTAAAGGAAGAGAGTGAGAAAGCTGGACTGATGCTGAACCTAAAGAAGACCAAGGTAATGACAACAGGAATTCTAAATGAGTTTGTATTAGAAGGAACAAACAGAGGTAATAAACTACTACACTTTTTTAGGCTCTATAATTACCAGAGATGGCTACGACTACAAAGAAATGAATAGAAGACACTCAATTGGAAGAATGGCAATGACAAAACTAGAAAAAAATATGAAGGATCGGGACATTAAGAAAGGTACCAATATTAAAATAGCTGAAATCATAATATTCCCAACAGTGACATATTGAAGTGAGAGCTGGACAGTGAGAAAAAAAGAAAGGAAAAAAATTGATGACTTTGAGCTACGGACGTGGAGAAGAATTTTACGAGTTCCTTAAACCTTTCAGTATTGGACGAAGTGAAACCCAAAAGATTACTAGAAGCAACAATCCTCTGCTAAGGTTGCGTTAATTTGCTCACGTCATGAGAGCAAAAGGGTCACTGGAACGGGACATTATGCTTGGACAGGTTGCAGGATACAGGAGGTAGGGAAAACCACAGATGCACTGGCTTGACAGTATCAAGGAAGTTACCGGACTACAATGGAAGTTTTAAAAGAAACAGGAAAAAAATGGTGCATGCTGGTGGAAGAAAAGACCTGGAATAGGGAATGCACGAATGTGAAATGATCTCAGGAGAAGGCAATGGCAAACCATTCCTGAACAGTAATTTCTGCCTAGAAAATCCTCTACAGGATCACCATTAGTCGCAGCAGACTCAAAAGGGCTACTACTACTACTAGTGTTACATAATCTTAGCAGTTGACAGTCTTTAAAAAGAACACCTGTTTTCCCCCCTTTCCACCCTCTATGCCATAAACTAAGCAATGTGCTGAGATGCTGTTGTTTGTCTATAAATTCTGTCTAATACGAGTACCTATTCTGGACTAATTCTGAAAATTTTTTTTGTAACTGGCTGTTAGTTCTTGATGGTAGTTGAAGACATGTTTTTGTGTGTTTTATATTTAAGATTCTGAAACATTCACTCCTAATTCATTCAGTAATATAGACCAATATGAAGAGTTACAGATGTCCGTCTTGATTATTCACTGGGACTCATACACATAGATCCATGTTGTGATGCATGAAGAATCATCATCATAACATTTCAAAACTGATTGTTTCAGATACACTGATTCATAAGTTTGGTACTGAATTTGGATGTGTACAGAGGGATATCCTCTTTCTGTCTGATTGAGCTTTCCACAGTGCAAAGGGCTCAATGGACATATTTTCCACAGGCAGATATGAAGCTTGATATTTTGTATGAAAGGAATAAAGTGTGAATTTATGAGTATATTTGGCATTCTATATTACTGAATTTTACTACACATGCCAGTTTTGTATTTGATGAAGTGTGTTACACATTCATTGACAGGACATTATCCATGATCCTGGACGTGGTGCCCCGTTAGCTGTTGTTCATTTTCGTGACCCCTACCGCTTCAAGACACGCAAAGAGCTGTTCATTGCACCTGAAGGCATGTACACAGGCCAGTTTGTGTACTGTGGAAAGAAAGGTGAATTCTTAATGAATCATATAGAGTCCCTTATTAGGAAATGGTATGTAGTCAAATAACAACTTTGTCACTGAGTTGTATTTAATGACTAAATGATGGAACAACTACAACATAAGAACTAGCTATATGCATGCATATAGCTAATTCTTAAGTTCCCCAAGACAACCTGAAGATGATGGCCAGCACAGGCTGAAACATCTAGTTCCATCATTTAGTCATTAAATACACTTCAGTGACACAGTTGTGTTTGACTACATACCATTTCCTAGTTTCACACACACACCGGGGATGACACACTTCCTAGAATCCCTTATTACTTCGATAGAAGCAAAATCGTGAACCACATGTTGTCAGTAACATGTTTTAATGTTTTACTGTTCTTGGAAATTAATACTTCTTTTTGACTTTCAATCATTCCTGCAAAATTTTAGATTTTTGTTATTCATTTCAGAAGAATTAGAGAATTATGGCATAATTAAACTATCTTGTTTCTAGTGGCAGTAGTTACCACCTTGTGCGGGTCAGATATGACATGAAGCTGGTAACACATTTCTTGAGATAGAGCAAGGGGCCTAGACTAGTTTAAAAGAGTGATGGTGAACCTGTACCTATCAGACTTAATAGCATGGCCTGCAAGGAATTCTGTTAATAATACACTAAAGATATAGAGTTTAAAGTAATATTCCCAAGATGTGTTAAAAGCACTACATATACAGTATTCAAATTAAAAACATATTTAAAGCCAAAATTAGTTGTAATTAATGTATGTGTTCGGGGTGTGTTTTGTTGGTAGGTTTTCAAAGTGTTTACCATCCATTTTTTCAGTAGGTCATGTAGGCTGGCATCACTTAACTTTAACATATTCTTCAATTGTTTCTTATTAGTTTTTGGTACAGTTCAAAAAGAGTTGTACATTGGTGTTTCTCATTGTGAATGTCACCATCCATTAGTGCACTGAATGAACATTAGTAATATGCTGATTTTATTATTTTGTTTCTTTTCTTTTGAAGCTAATCTGCAGATTGGCAATGTGATGCCTGTTGGCAGCATGCCAGAAGGCACTATTGTGTGCAACCTTGAGGAAAAGACAGGTGATCGTGGTCGATTAGCTCGTGCTTCTGGTAATTATGCTACTGTCATTGCTCATAATCCTGATACAAAGAAGACTCGTGTCAAGTTGCCATCTGGTGCAAAAAAGGTGATGCCTTCAAACAACAGAGCTATGGTTGGTGAGTGCCTCTTTCATATAAATTTGTTGAAATTGGTGTATTGCAATGCCTGAAACATGTTCCACAAAGATGTGTTTTCTGGGATATGGTGATGTGTCTGTTGAAAACTAGTTATTGATGTTGCATAGGAGCCTGATGCCTCCATATGTGGGGTCCAAGTAGTTCATGGATAGCCACTCTCTACGGTTTACCATTTGATATGGTGTCATGTAACAGGATCTCTGACTTTTCATCACTGCAACTCTGAGAACTTAAGATTTTGCATATGTTTCATGGTTAATCTTAGGGTACTGTTAACATTACAAATTTAATTTGTATGTGGGGGGGAGGTGCTTTTTTCATTTAATCCAAGCGTATTGGGTGCCTTGCTTCAGTTGTGTAGCATTGCAAGGAAGTGTGGTAGGAGACTAAAGCAAATGAAAGAAGACTGAATATGTTTGAGAGGGAAATTCTGTGAAGTATTTATGTGGCTGTAGACAATATTGGCAAATTTGGTACATGAGAATTGTACAGCCTATTTAATGAATGTGGAAACTGTACACTTATTATTTTTAATAGAGTTTGATTTTTCATACCAGCATTGTTAATTCCTATCAGTTGAATTATGTTGTAAATGAATACTGTGTTGGTGACTGCTTTTAATTCATGTTCCATCTTTTGCTGTAGGAAAATGGGACGTGAGATAACGCTTATTACTTTTGTGTTTTTTAAGGTATTGTTGCGGGTGGTGGAAGGATTGACAAACCAATTTTAAAAGCAGGACGTGCATACCACAAATATAAAGCTAAGCGCAATTGCTGGCCTAATGTTCGAGGTGTGGCTATGAACCCTGTGGAACATCCTCATGGTGGTGGTAACCATCAGCACATTGGCAAAGCTTCCACTGTGAAGAGGGGAACTAGTGCTGGTCGTAAAGTTGGTCTTATTGCTGCCAGGAGAACTGGTAGGATCCGTGGTGGAAAGACCGATACGAAGAAGGGAGATGATTAGATTGAGCAGTCGTGGAATGTATTATCTGTTCTGATGTTTAATATATTTGAGAATCCAATAATTTGTGTTTTATTATTTTAATTGCACCCTTGAATAGTGTAGTCAGTACCGTGCTGCAGGGGAAAGAGATTGTTCTGTTATACAAAGTATCCAGACTGGCTTTGGGGTACTTTGGTAGAGAGGGCTCTTTCTCAGGGGCGTGTGGCTGGCTGCTTGGTTGCATCTAGTGCCATGGTTAAGAATACGTGGAGATGTACCGCCACTTCTCCATATACTTGCATGGCCTTCCCAGGGGTAACATACCCTTCCTTTTCATAATTTCAGTAGAAGCTTCAGGTCTTGCACCAGCGTGTATGACACAATGCCAGAAGACTTGAATCTTCAGGAGCACCACTGTGAGAACTTCCAGTCTCACATATTTTCACATACCAGCAGGAACAGTGCTCTCATAACCTGGAAAATACATTCATTATATGTTATCCACATGTAATGTTATCAGTGATTGTCCTGTTGCAAAGCTGCTGCACGTATGAATGAAAAGATGCATATTGAACCAAGGCGGTATGATGGCTAAGACCCTTGGCAGGGCAGGTGATGGAAAGAGAAGTGTTTGGTGAATATATCTTGTTTCTTATGGTCTTGTGGAAGTCTGCCACTTGGACTTCCAAAATGGGAATGGGAATACACTGCTGAAATGACGAGGATCAATAGCAAATATTTTGACTCTTTTACCAGAATTTGTTACTGAAAATGTCATAAAGGGTATTGTATATTTCTTGTATTAGATAAATACTAACCCTTTAAACGCCGAGTTAAATCCCGAATGTAAGACCCAGCTCGCCGAATTTTTCTGCAGGGTATTTAAATTTTGCGCATGATATTTGCAAAACCTGAATATTTCGAGAACTAAGCGGGCTAAATTTGTGAAACAAAAAGCATATTGTGGGGAAGGAAACAGACATTGCTCAGAATGCCTTAAAAATGCTGTAATTTCCTTACTGCGTAATGGAGAAGATAAGTTTCTAAACGAACTCATAAA